>Ga0181581_10000433_pt1 | contig 31102 bp, 27 predicted proteins | sample 071ome_22_FD_132433 | JGI IMG/M metagenome (GOLD analysis project Ga0181581, IMG submission 132433) | Coastal salt marsh microbial communities from the Groves Creek Marsh, Skidaway Island, Georgia - 071404AT metaG (megahit assembly) | ecosystem: Environmental > Aquatic > Marine > Intertidal... | reverse complement strand
TTTTCTTGAACATGGCAACCCCAAAAGTGCTTCTAATGTTCCACGTTCTTTTTCTGCAACTGTCATATCAATCGAAGGTTGAATGGCAGACGTAAATGTCCAAACTGAAAGGACAAGAGGAATGAACAATGAAAGAAGCATTCCAGATTGTTCACCTTTTGTTGCGACGTCGTTTGCTACGAACTCACCAACAGGTTGTATTGGATTGAGTGTTTCATCAATATCGAGTCCTGCACCCTCAATTCGCAGTTCGACTTCATCTTGTTCCCATTGTTCCAAAATCAACAATAATCGAGACCTTGATTCTAAACTGAGTTCTGAAGTTGAAAGATAAAAGAGCCCGTATGTGTATGTGTTATTGTTCTTTGATAACTTGAGAATTGAATCAACACGTAGTTCTCGTAATGCTTCGGTTTCTAATTCTGAGATTTGTGATACATTATTGCTCGCTAATTCAGTAAAGGTAAGCACTAAATTTGAATCATTGAAATATTCCGGAATTTCAGATTGGTTTAAAGATGTTTGAATCTCAATATTGAGTTGCATTGACTGTCGTTCTTCTGCTTCTGATTCTAAAAGAATAGGAAATAGGATGAATAAAAGAGGAAACAGAAGTAATGGTATGACAAGAATCGCAAGAATCGTTCTCCAATCGCGTGCAAATTCTATTAGTTCTTTTTTGGCAATTGTTTGAACACGTTTTCTCGAATTATTCAGACTCATCACCACCTAGTTGATTTGGCGGCAATCTACCAGTGAACAATTGCCTCCACCATGCAGATAATTTTGTCGTCTTTTCTTCATTGTCAAACCGAGGACGTGCGTCATCCATTGTGAGATGAACATATGCTTCTTCTAACGAGGATTTCTTCGTCCTCTCAAGGATTTCCGATACTGTTCCGTCAGCTCGAATTTCTCCATTATGAATTATGATGATTCTTGTACAAATTTGTTCAGCTTCAGCGAGTTGGTGTGTTGAATAAATCACCGCACCACCTTCTTCTTTTAATTTCAAAATGAGTTTGCGTAATGTCCTTGCACTCGTGATATCAAGTCCCGAGGTCGGCTCATCAAGAAGGAGCAAATGAGGTGAATGAGCTAACGCACGAAGCAAAGCAGTCTTTTGCCTCATCCCTCTTGAGAAACCTTTGGTGTGTCTTGATAATGCAGTTGTCATACCTAGTGGCTCAGCAAGTTTTGAAGTTCGTCGCCATGCAAATTCATCGCTTACACCATATAATCGACTATGATAACGAATATTTTCCCATGCAGTTAATCGAGAATACAATCCTGTTGACTCTGGTACGACGCCAATTCGTTGTCTTGCTTCTTCTATCGTGTCACCATTATCGAATATGATTTCTCCAACTGAAGCATTGTACACCCCAGATAAGAGTCTCAAAAGTGTTGTTTTACCGGCACCATTGGATCCTACTAGGCCTATAATTTCGCCTTTGTTAATTTCAAAATTGATTGAATTCAAAACTTGTAATTCTCCAAAGTTTTTCGAAATATTACGGACCCTTAGGAGAATGCTTTCCATTTTCTTCAACTCGCCCTGCCTTGCTCGATAGCAAGGTTAAGGCCTGGATGTTTGCTTTCCAACTTCATGGCTCTCTCCAATTGGCCCCGAAGGTTTTGGTGAATTTCTGTTTGTGGTACACCTGATTCAACCAAATTTGCAATCATTTCAATTGCACCTTGTATCGCGCCAGCATCCAAAAATGCTTCATTCGAGATAATTCGTTTAATGCGAAGTTCATCTAAGCGTTGAGCAATAAAACTTGATTCTTGTTTAAGTCGTGGTCCATCAATATGAGGTAACGCAAGTAAATGGTCTAAGCAAGTTCTCATGATTCTAGTCAGGGGAAGTCGCAATATATGATTTGGGTTTTATTGTGATGAAACAAATTGTGATAGTTCAACCAACACCCCTCCTGTTGAAGATGGATGTACAAAGGCGATAAGGCAACCTCCTGCACCTTTTTTAGGTGTTTCATTAATCATCTTAATGCCGTTTGAAACGAGGTGATGTATCATTGATTCAAGGTCATCAACTCGGAAACAAATTTGTTGAATTCCTGGGCCACGCTTATCTAGAAACCTCCCAATTGGAGTATCTGGACCATGAGGTTCAAGTAACTCAATTCGTGGTGATACTGAGTTCGACGCATTGTCTCCTGTTGAGAAAAACCGGATATTGACGCCTTGCTCATGATTAATCTCATCTTCATCAGATTGAACTAATCCAATTAGTTTCCAAAATGATGAATTCTCATCGAGAGATTTTGTTGCAATTCCGATGTGGTCCAAAAATATCTGAATTTCCTTCATTTTAGCACACCTCAAAAACCAGATGGGGCTGAGTATTCGCCGAACTCTACTTTCATGGCATCCATGATTTCACCAAGCGTAGCACGCAATCGAACGGCTTCAATCACCAATGGAAATAAATTTTCATTTGTAGATGACTTTGCTTGAATCGTAGTAAGAATTTTCTGAACAGATTCATGATCCCGAGTCTCTCTCAAAGTACGCAATTTTTCAGTTTGAATGTCTTGAAGTTGAGCATTAATTTTTGTTGTAGGCATCGTTTGTTCTTCCTTCATTTCAGCAAAATTCACACCAACAATGTGCCTAGATTTTTCCTCAATTTCTTTCAAATATTTATATGCTGAAAGATGAATCTCTTTTTGTTGCCATCCAGCTTCGATGGCCTTTAATGCCCCACCCATTTCGAGAATTTCGTCAATAATTTTCTTGGAGTTTGTATACATCTCATGAGTAAGAAGTTCTACATGGTATGAGCCTCCCAATGGGTCAACCACGTCAGCAACGCCGGACTCTTCGGCTAATATTTGCTGTGTTCTCAAGGCCACAGTGGCCGATGCTTCTGTGGGAAGGCCGAGCGCTTCATCATATGAATTGGTGTGCAAGGATTGCGTGCCTCCAAGTATTGCAGCTAATGCTTGGATTGTAACCCTCGAAATATTGTTTAATGGCTGTTGTGCAGTTAAACTCACACCTGCCACTTGGGTATGAAATCGCAGCATTGTTGAGCGCTTATTTTTCGGAGCATATCTCTGGGTGACGATATCATGCCATAATGTTCGAGCAGCACGGAATTTTGAAATTTCTTCAAAGAAATCATTGTGGCAATTAAAGAAAAAAGAAACACGTGGAGCGACATCGTCGACAGATAGGCCGACACCTATCGCAGCATCGAGATATTCGATTGCATTTGCAAGAGTAAATGCCAACTCTTGGACTGCGGTGGATCCGGCTTCTCGAATGTGATATCCAGAAATAGAAATGGTGTTCCACTTTGGGACATTGGTTTTGCAGTATTGAAAAATATCTGTGATGAGGCGGAGACTAGATTTTGGAGGGAATACATGCGTTCCACGTGCAATATATTCTTTGAGAATGTCATTTTGAATAGTGCCTTGCAATTGTTCGGATGATATTCCTTGTTCTTCAGCAGCCACGATATACATGGCCAAGAGAATCATTGCGGGTGAATTAATTGTCATCGATGTGCTGACTTTGTCAAGTGGTAATCCATCGAATAATTCTTTCATGTCTTCAACTGATGAAATCGATACGCCCACCTTGCCAACTTCACCAAATGCCAATTCATTATCTGCGTCAATACCAAGTTGAGTTGGTAAGTCAAAAGCTACTGAGAGGCCTTTCTGACCTTGTTCGAGGAGATATTTGAATCGTTTATTTGTTTCATCAGCACTTGAGAATCCAGCATATTGTCGCATCGTCCAGAGCCTAGAGCGATACATATTATCATGGATGCCTCTTGTGTAAGGTGGCAGACCTGCGCGTTGATTTTGGGAAATGATTTGAAGATGATTAATCTCCTCTGGAGTCACAATAGTGTGGGGTAGTTCTACTCCACTCAGCGTTTTCCAAACATCTTTACGCATCGGCTTCAGATATGCTAGCAAAACGATGTTCATCAAACTACGGATTTCAATCAGTGATGATGATGTCCACCAGGACCATGAGCGTGACCATGGGCTTTTTCTTCGTCAGTTGCCGCACGAACTTCGACAACTTCAACCGAAAATGTCAGGGATTTTCCCGCAAGTTCATGGTTGAAATCTGCTGTGACCATGTCCTCTCCAATTTCAATAATTTTGAATGGTGCTGGTCCTTGAGGCATTTGAGCAACCAATTGTATGCCAACTTCGAGAACTCCTTCCTTTTCCAAATCTTCAAAATTTGATTTTTCAATTTGAAGGACTGCATTTTCATCTCTTTGACCGTAAGCACGTTCGGGTTCGAGTGTAAATTCTCTGCGTTCGCCAACTTCAGCACCAATGATTTCTTCCTCAAATCCTGGAATCATTTGGCCATGACCGACCAAAAACATGAGAGGGTCTCGCCCTTCACTCGAATCGAAAACCTCGCCTGATTCGGGATGTGTGCCGGTATAGTGTACTGATGCTACTGTGTCTTGTTTTACTTTCATAATTATCTCCTCGTTGTCATTTCTTTGACCAGTGCTTTAATTTGGTTTGCTATATCTGGGGTCAATATACCTTCGCTAATTTTTTCATCAATATATTGCAATGCATCCTCAATACCAATTCTCTCACCCTTTGCCCATACCTGGCCTAGAATGTTTGATCTGTGATTTTCTGCAACACTAGGGTGTTCGAGTATCTCCCTTGCTGCAAAACGATATTCTATGCTTCGTTTGGAATCGAGTTTACGCTCTTTCTTTTGAACGCCACCACCCCGCTGGTCACTTCGCCTTTTTGAACGTCGTCGATCAGTTGTCACTGTGACTTTGGTCTCGATTTTTTTGAAGACATCCTTTCTTGAGGGCTTCTTTCTTCGTTTACTATCATCTTCAAAATCATCGTCATAATCACTATCATCAAGTGAAGTCGCCTCATTATCAATTTCAGGTTCAATGATTTTGGGGGCAACAATTTCTCTCTCTATTGGTTGAATTGACTCTTCCTTCATTGAATCTGTAATGCTTTGTACATCATGTTTCAATGACTTCGAAGCCTCAGTCAAGCGAGCTCTTCGTTCTTCTGTTGACTCAATTTTCCGCTTGGATTTATTTTCATTCGATCGGACTGGTTGAGGGGCAGGTTGAGGAACTGCGGTGGTTTGCATTTTTGATTTTACAAACTCAGTTTGGGTTACATCACCTTGTTCTTGTAATTGCTGTTTGGATTGCTCCTGCAATTCTTTTAGAGATTTCTGCGTGGATTCATTTTGAGTGGATGTTGGTCGTATCTCAGAACGTTTCTGAATTTGAGGTCGTGACTCATTCCGTTTTTTTCGTTCAGCCGCAGCATTAGGAGCGAAAGGATTGAACGGTTCATTTCTCCTCCGACTCGAAATTAGGCAGACCCCCAACAGAGAACCGTATGCTGACCGTTTAAATGTGTATGGATTTCAAACTATGTCCAAACGATTGGTGTTTGGTCAGTACGAAGGTATTGATCAATAGCACTTTGATGCAACTTTGTGGTCCTTTTTTGTAGTTCAAGCCATCCAAGCCTTGCAATCATTGTGCCATTATCTATGCAATACATTTTCGGAGGGACATACGATGCTCCACCACGTTCTTCAGCCATGAGACTTGACATTGTTCGCAGTCGCTCATTACATGCTACGCCACCGCCAAGAAGAAGTTCTGATTTGCCCGTATGTGCTAATGCTCTTTCAGCAACTTCAATACATGCAGCGAAGGCATGCTCTTGTAAAGACCAACAAACAGATTCTAGACTTTTTCCACCTTCAACTAGTCGCTGTGCAGCCGTCATCAATCCTGAGAATGCTAAATCCATACCACGAACAGCATATGGTAATTCAAGACCTTCCAATGTTGGATTTGATTCTTGTTCTAAATACTGCAATGCTAGTTTTTCAATCACTGGGCCACCAGGGAAGGGTATCCCATTTGAACGTGCAAATTTATCGAGCATGTTTCCAATGCCAATGTCCAATGTTTCCCCTAGTACACGATATCTTCCATTGAGGCGAGCAATAACTTGGGTGTTACCTCCGGACACATAGAGAAGAACAGGGTCATCACAGCCGCATTGCTGTCGTCCGATTTCAATGTGAGCCACACAATGATTCACACCGATGAGAGGAACGTTGAGTGCGGTAGAAAGACTTCGGGCAACTGCAGCACCAACTCTCAAACATGGACCTAAACCAGGGCCTTGCGAATAAGCGATAGCTGAAATATCGCTGATATCCAGTTGTTGACTCTCTAGTGCACCACGGAAGAGTTTTGATGCCAAATCTTTGTGGTGGTCGGCTGCCTCTCTTGGATGAATGCCTCCTTTTTCTGGACGAATTGTATCAGATGTTGATGGGAAAGGAATTCCTTCTGAGTCAACGAGTCCAAATGAGAATGTATGGGCTGTTGTTTCTATACCCAATGTCCAACCACTCATGTTATGCCCAAAAAGCCATCATTCTTGAACTCTCATGTATTCGGAGTTACAATGAGGAGAGTATATTTGAATTGTGGACCGATAGTTCACATGAAAAATTCGCTATCTTCATTTTCGCCAACTATTGAAGATAATGTATTTCCTTCTGGAATGGCAATTGTTGTAAATTCAAATAATGTGGAAATGATCAAAGACACCAATGAAATTGAAGTCGAATTCTCGGGCAATAATGAAGTCGAATTCTTTGATGTTCTTGGTAAAGCAATCGTTCCGGGATTTATTGACTCCCACACTCACTTGCTCTGGGGTGGTGATCGCTCCAAAGAGATACGCTATCGTTTAGAAGGCAAATCTTATGCAGAAATTGAAAGCATGGGCGGTGGAATTGCTCATACGACGAATGAAACGAGGAATGCAACGGTCAGCGATTTGATCGAACTTGGTTATGTACGCCTACGCAATGCTTTATCGAACGGAACAACTCATATCGAAGCCAAGAGTGGATATGGGCTAAATATTGAAACTGAAATGAAATTATTGGATTGTGGTGATATGCTTTCAAAGCAGGAGCATCTACCTACAATTGAGCATACTTGGTTGGGTGCACATTCATTTCCAAAAAATATGAATTCAAATCAATATGTTGATCATCTCATACACGAACAACTTCCAGCGGTCATCGAACAGGGAGTAGCAAATTCAGCTGATGTTTTTTGTGAACCCGGTTGGTTTACTGTTGAGCAATCTGAAGACATTCTCAAATCTGCAAGAAATGAAGGTTTACGGTTGAGAATGCACATCGATGAATTTCAGTTAAGCGGTGGTGCAGATTTGGCCGCCGAACTCGAAGTTGATACAGCAGACCATGCATACCATACCCCACTCGACTCACGTTTGCTCATGAAAAAAGCTTCAGTAAATACAGGATTCTTACCCGCTGCACCATATGTTTTGGGACAAAATTTCCATGACTACACCGAAGCCATTGAACATGAGATTCCATTCACATTAGCGACTGACTTCAATCCAAACTGCCAATTTCTATCGATACCAACAATTGGGTCTTTTGCAGTGCAACGTTCAAATCTTCATCCATTGCAGGCGCTGAAATGTGTAACGACCCAGGCAGCGAAGTTTTCGAAGTTGCCAAGAAAGATGGATGATGGCAGTATCAGAGAAGGGAACACAGCAACATTCAACATTCTTCATTCGACGAATTGGGAAAATTGGTGTCAAACACCAGGAACTTCTCCAATACATTCAACTTGCTTGAATGGAAATCATATCATCCATTGAAATATCTAAATGTCTCTTTCAGAAGGTAAATAAATAAAATTCAGTGATAACATGTTTTGGATCGAAACTGTCGTGTGTTCTGGTGTCATAGGTAAAGAAGCCCGGTTGATGAGGATGCTGGAAGTGCGTCAAGAATTCAAGCGTAGACAACAAGGATGTGTTTCAGCATGGGTTGGTCGTAATCCAGAACAGAGGGAAGTTCTCATTGTACAATCAGTATTTGTTTCTCAGGAGGCATGGAGGGATATTTCACAAAAAGCAATAGATTTGCTCGATGAAAAAGATGGAGGGATCGAGTCTCTTTTGACAGGACCTCCACTTGTCGGTTTATTTGAAACGAATGAACAACATCTAGAGCTAAAAAGAGACAATAATGATGTCGCATAATGTATGTTATGCGACATTTGTTTGAATTCAGGTGTTAAAGTTCGATGATACGAGGTGTCAAATCGTGTCCAGTAGCACGTTTTCATCTTCCAATCATCCTCAAAAATTCAATTTTCCTTGAAAATATTCCTTCTAGGGTAGCCTAAAGAGGTGGAATTGAGGGAAAATTGGATATTTATCCGAAGTGTTGAAAAAATATGATTCAAAGGGTGGGTTGAGAGATATGAGTGATGTCGAAGGTTTCTGTCTAAAGTGCAAAACATACGGTCCAATTCGAGATGGTCAATTGGTGAAAATGAATAATGGCCGAACACGTCTGGCAGGTTTCTGCTCTCAAACTGGTTGCACAGGTAAAATTTCTAAAATTGTCAAATAATGTTTTACCAATTCATACCGAATCGGTTTAATAGGCTCTGTTGGTGGCTTGGATTGCGTCGGGCTCGTGGTCTAGGGGTTATGACGTCGCCTTGACATGGCGAAGATCGAGAGTTCAATTCTCTCCGAGCCCACCATTAATGTCAGTGTTTACTTTTAATTGAGAGGCAAATAATCAATCATCAGATATGACCTCATCTGATGGAATTTCATGATCAGTGAGTCGTTGAGTGAGGGAGGTGTCGTCATCATCTTCGAAACTAAAATCTGTATTGCCGCCTTCCCAATTCCGTACATCCTTAGATTCTTCAAATTCCTCTTCTGGCAGTGATTGATTAGGTCGAATTGAATAATTACGTGGGTCAATAACCGGGGGTAAATACTGTTCTAATTCTTGAGTTGTAGGAGGCTTCCGTTCTTCCATCACAGCTCCTGAGTGAAATGTCCCACATTCCGGACACTTCGAAGTACCTTTCCTTTCGAGACAACCGCAAACTGGACATTGGACCACATTATCGAAAGACTGTATTCGATTCTCGCCATTAGGCAAATTCATCACTCTTCTGGGAAGAAAGCGTCTTCGAGATAACCTGTAATTTCATCGCCGGTTTCATCTTCTTCAATGGTCACAGTTTCTTCTTCATCATCAAATTCAATGACTGTTCCGAACACGTCTTCGATTTCATTTCCATCGTCGTCATAGAGTATGAGACCAATGAAGTCGCCGATTTGGAAGTCATCGATTTCCTCCTCATCTCCGTCATCTTCCTCAACTTCTTCCTCATAATCGGAGCGTATGCCCATGTCGAGGTCGAGGATAGCGGTAATGAATTCTTCAGGATCGATTTTACCACTGTTGTCTGCATCCAGTTCTTCCAAAATTGTCTGGATGTGCAGAGGAGTCAAAGCATCACCAACTATTGCTTCAATACCCTTCTGGAATTCCGGTCCATCGATTTCATAATCATCGTCTGCATCGATTTCCTCAAATACTTCTCGAATAGTGAGATTGTTTTCAACCATGAACTCACCGAGTTTTACAAATGCATCATCGTATTCTTTTGCATCTGCTTTGTCTTCTTGAACTTCTTTCAACGCTCGCATTCTTGACCTCCATGCAGGTGCAAGATAGAAATGTAATGTGAGCGACGCAACTAAACCACCTATTGATATGATTAAGCCAAGGATTCCATCCCAGTAAAATCCCTTTGGCATGGAGCTTGCATCGCCTGCGAGTGGTGTCAAGCTATTTGCACATTCGCCAATTTGGATTGTTTTATCGCAAGGATAGATAGTTCCATCGAGCCGAGTAGTTTCTTCATCGATGATAACGATGCCATCTTCTGTGGCTTGTGCAACATTTCCTCCCGATCCATCAACTGGTCCAACAAGGCCATTGAATAACAATGCCACAATGAGTAGACCGAAAAATGTGTGGGCAATTGGATAAATAATATCATTCCATTGTTTTGACATCATCCTTTTTTGCCAAACGGTAGGGAACGCTTTCTCTTTCGGTTCTTTCTTTGATTCTTCGATTGCTTCTTCGTGTTCTTCCAAGGATTGAATAAATTCTATGAGGTCAATTTCTCCATCCCCATCCTCATCGAGTTGTTCCATCAATTCTGATATTTCTTCTTCGCTCAGCGAACCTTGGAGTTCATTCTGAATCGCTGAATTCAATTCCTCATAACTCAACTTCCCATCCGCATTTTTGTCTAAATTGTTGAAAAATCTCGTCACTGAAACTCCTTCTTCATCCATTAAAGCCACGAGTTTTTCAAAGGCATCCATTTTATGTTGACCCGGAACAAAATCTACCTCTTCAGCGTCGTTCATATCCTCGTCATCAACTTCATCCTCGGAAACAATGTCATCCTCAAATTCTTCCGATTCTATCTCTTCAATATCTTCTATCAATTCTTCATCTTCAATGTCGCCTTCGTTACTTTCATCTTCGGATTCAATTTGAGCCTCATTGACATCATCATCGGAGGTTTGCTCATCCGTTTCATCTTCAATTTCGACATCATCATCAATAGAATGTTCGTCTTCACCTTGTTCTTCATCTCGTTCTGTATCTTCTGGGGCAAGTTCTTCAACATCGTCTGTTGTTTCTTCTATGACTTCTTCATGAAGTTCGCCTTGAACAAATAATGCTGCGGCCCTTTTCAGTTCAGATTCTTTGAGATATCTATTTTCATCTTCATCCATTGTTGATGCGAAAGCGATGAATTCGTCTCTATGGGTAATGTTGAAAGATTTCATAACTCGCTCTAAGACGCTTTCGGAATAGCCCATTTCCTTCGCAGCATCTCCTTCGATAATAATCTCGAGCTCACCTAAATCAATTTCTCCATCACCATTCTCATCGATGATCTCGACAAGACGTTCTACTTGAGATGGTGGAAGATCAGCCAAACTGAGATCAAGTAGTCCATTCCTCAATTCATCTGAGTCGATGATACCATTGCCGTCTATATCGAATCGCTCAAATAATTGGGAAACTGAAATTCCTGTTTTTGATAACCAAGACCGAAGAACATCGACGACGTCATCAGCGACGAATACAACACCACATTCAGGACATTTTGTTGAATCAATAGGAACGAGTTTACTGCATGCACCACACTCACCTAGTGCTTGGTCTGAGATTCCCGAGAATGAAACACCACATGATGGACATTCGGTGGAATCGATAGATATCAGTTCCCGACAAGAACCACATTCTGCCATTGAACCGCCTTGATTTTCTTCGTTCGACATCGCCACACCTATAATGCCTAGGAAGAAGAATATTATATACATTCATCGCTTTTTGTATAGAAATTATCCTAAATTTGATAGGTTACCGCAAAGGGTAAGATTCTATGGATAGGAATTCCAACATGCTGGTTAGTTTGGAATTTTCTTCTTATCAATCAATGTTTGATAGTTTGGAGCCATTCTTTTCAAATTCTCACCACATCTTATTTTTTTCGCGACTTGATCATCGAACCCTTGCATCTTACATAGGCTTCGACAGAATGAAAGTCTATTGGTTAACAAAACGCGAGGGTCCATTGAACCTGAAACCTCACCTCCAAGATATTGAACATTGTATCAAGATGCAAATAGATGAAGTTGATTTCATAGCTTTCGAGGGACTTGATTGGTTGTTTGAGTTGTATGATGAAACTGATGTATATGCTTTCATATCAAATATCGGACGGAGTCTTCAAGCACATCAAAAATGCGTCTTTCTTCTTAGCCCGCTCACGTTTACCCCCATACAATATGCAAGAATCAGAAGACTCGCTCCAAGTCTATCACCATTGGATATTAGTGTTAATGCAATTCATTCAGCGGAAATCTCGTCTATTGAACATTCAATTCCTTTTGAAATTGACCAAAGTGACAGTAGTCTAAGAATGCTAACGACACTTCCAAAGTTAGGCTTCAATCGTGACCATATCGCAAAACGAATGCTTCAATGGAAAAGAATGGGATTTGATGTTTCAGAATTGCAACCCGCCTTATCCATGAGCGATATGGAGCACGCTTATCGATTATACATAAATGTCGAAAAAAGGGTCCGACTTGCGATTGAACTCATTCGAGAAGTGGAGGCAAAATCAAATCAACTTGATGTCAAAACAATCCAAAGGTCGATGTATAATTTATTTCAACTTGAGAATTTTGATGACGTTGAAAAGTGGATAGCATAAATAGAACTCTTCGTTCGAATATTTTAATCTAAGGACCCATGAATTGATTCGATTGTCGATAACCAGGTTCCTTCATTGATGAATTCTGCAATCTTTATGATATAGTCCGAGGTGGAAATATCTCCACTTCGTCTTGGATAAATTGCTCGTGTACATTTTTTCAATTCTTCCAAAATCGGGCTAGATTTTTCTTCGTAGAATTCCATTGCGTCGATGGCAATCATAAGTTCACATGCCAGAATTTCACTGATTCGTTCGGTGGCTTTGAATAAATTATATGCAGCAGTAGCGCCCATCGAAACATGATCTTCTTGTCCAGCAGAGGTTGATGTTGAAAATCCAGTTCGAGGCAAGATTTGTCCATGAAGTTCCGACAAGGATGCACCAGCAACATATTGTACGATCATCAGACCTGATTCCAAGCCTGCATTATTTGCTAAAAATGGTTGAGGTGCCCTCTTTCCAAAATCTAAGAGTTGGTCCATCCTCCGTTCACTAATACTACCTAATTCAAAGAGGGACAACACCATTGAATCAGAGACCATTCCAATAATTTCACCGTGAAAATTACCTTGCGATACAATTTCATGTGGCCCAGGATTTTTTGTATCAGGGAAAACAAGTGGATTGTCAGTCGAACTATTTAATTCAATTTGAAGCGTATCTAATAACCTTTGAAATGATTCATGAACAGCACCATGGACTTGTGGTGCACAGCGAAATGAGTATGGGTCTTGAACACGTTCACAATGTGCATGAGATTCAAGAATCATAGAATCCCGAATTATATTTCTCATTCTTCTTGCCACTAGCGTTTGACCTGGATGGGGTCGTGCGTTATGAACAAGTTCCATGAGTGGTGTCGCACTTCCCTTTGCAGCATCAAGTGATGAACAATAGATCATGTCAGCTATCGGCAATATTTTGGATAATTTGTAAGCTGAAATTGCAAGATAAGCTGTCATCTGGCTCGTTCCGTTGATGAGAGATAACCCGTCTTTGGCTCGAAGTTCAACACCAACAAGTCCCTTTTCCTTTAGTTTATCAATTGTTGGTACTCGCTCACCTTGGTGCAAAACATATCCTTCTCCAATGAGACTTAGAGCAATATGCGATAGTGGTGCTAAGTCGCCGCTTGCACCAAGTGATCCAATTCTTGGAACATGCGGAGTTATGTCGTGGTTTAGGTAATCAACGATTTGATTCAAAACATCGGGGTGCACTCCTGAATAGCCCTTGCACAAAGAATTTAATCGAATAACCATCATTGCTCGAACCATTTCTTTTTCCATGGCTGGACCGATTGCTGTAGCGTGTGAGCGAATGAGATTTCGTTGTAGTTCTTTCAATTGGTCAACTTCAATTTGAGTATTGACTAATGATCCGAAGCCGGTGTTCACGCCATAAACGGTTTCTCCACTTCTTAGGATTCTTTCAATCACACCTCGAGATGCAAGAACCTTCGACCATGAATCTGAAGCAACCTCAACTTTCACCTGATGATAGGCCACCATGTAGACTTCGGTCAAGGTGAGTGTCTCTCCATCAAGATATACAGTTGATTCAGACATCGAATTCCTCCAAAATAGATGAAATAAGCAAATCATCAGCAATGTTTGGTATTGTTACATTTAGACCAGGTATGGACTTATTTGCTCTATCTATGGCTTGAATTGCACCGTGATTCCGCGCCCATGCACGTCTTGCAATACCATTGTTCACATCCCACATTAGCATAGATTGCAATTTTTGTTCAGAATTTTCTGACCCATCAAGAACCAATCCAAATCCACCATTAATGACTTCTCCCCAACCGACGCCACCACCGTTGTGTATGCTCACCCATGTTGCGCCCCTACATGCATCACCAAGGACATTTTGAATTGCCATATCTGCAGTAAACATAGATCCGTCTCGTATGTTCGCTGTCTCTCTGTATGGGCTGTCTGTTCCGGAAACATCATGATGATCCCTTCCAAGCACAATCGGTGCAGAGATCCGTCCATCTGCAATAGCTTTGTTCATTTCAGATGCTATTCTTCGCCGTCCTTCATCATCAGCATAAAGGATTCTTGCTTGAGAGCCGACAACCATTCGGTTCTTTCCCGCTTGTTCAATCCAACGAATGTTATCCGAAATTTGTTGTTGAATATCTTCAGAAGCTTCTAATTTCATGTTCTTGAGCACATCGCATGCAATGGAGTCTGAAACAACCAAATCCTCTTCAAGACCACTTGTGCAGACCCATCTAAATGGTCCAAATCCATAGTCGAAACACAAGGGCCCCATGATATCCTCTACATATGAGGGATAACGAAATTCTCCATCTTCAGTCATGATATCTGCCCCAATTCTTGAGGCTTCGAGAAGAAACGCATTGCCATAATCCCAGAAATACATGCCTTTTTCCGATAATGTATTAATCGCATTTACATGCCTACGAAGTGTATCTTGCACCTCATCTTTGAATTGATTCGGTTGCTCTGACATCATTTGGGCTGCTTCTTCGTATGAGTATCCAATTGGAAAATAACCTCCTTGGTAGGGGTTGTGTAAACTTGTTTGATCACTACCGAGGTGTGGGATTACATTTCGCTCAACGCATCGCTCCCATAATTGAACAATATTTCCCACAAAACCAATTGATATCGGTTCCTTATTCTCTGCAGATTCCACCATGAGTGTAATCGCATCATCCACATCATGTGTAACAGAAGAAAGCCAACCCTGTTCCAGTCTCTTCATTGCGGCATGATGATTCATTTCTGCGATAATCGAACTAGCACCTGCAATTGTTGCTGCTTTCGCTTGAGCACCAGACATACCACCAAGTCCAGAAGAGATAAACATCATTCCTCGCAAATCGTCTTCATTTGAAAGTCCAAACTTCATTCTTGCTGCATTTAGAATTGTAATTGTCGTTCCGTGAACAATTCCTTGTGGACCAATGTACATGTATGAGCCAGCGGTCATTTGACCGTATTGGGTGACACCGATTGCATTCATCCTTTCGTAATCATCTTGAGTCGAATAATTCGGAATAACCATTCCATTTGTTACAATAACACGTGGTGCATCTTTACTCGATGGAAATAAACCAAGAGGATGGCCTGAGTACATGACAAGAGTCTGTTCATCTGACATTTCACTCAGGTATTTCATCACTAGGCGATATTGTGCCCAATTCTGAAAAACAGAACCATTTCCTCCGTAGGTAATAAGTTCATGAGGGAATTGTGCAACTTTAGGGTCAAGATTGTTATGTATCATCAGCATAATTGAGGCCGCTTGGATTGATTTGGTTTTGTAATGATGGATTGGTCGTGCAAATATTTCATATTCTACAGGTCGAAACCTATGCATGTAAATTCGACCGTATTGTTGTAATTCATCTAGAAATTCTTTGGCAAGGAGGTTGTGATGTTCTGCCTTAAAGTAACGTAGTGCATTCTTCAAAGCAAGTTTCTTCTCTTTATTTGAAAGAATTTGTCGCCGTGCAGGGGCATGGTCGACGCTATCTGAGATCCCAGGATGTTGGGGCAAGATATCAGGAATGCCCTCGGACAAATGCCCGTTAAACACAGCAATATCCTCCATGGTACAACTTGGGATGGGTATGTTTTGATTGTTGTCATTCTAAATTTTGCAATTAGAGGTCAACCTCAAAATATAGCAACACATCCCTAGGCCATGGCCGATGATGTTGTTCTTGCTGAACTCGTCGAGCCCGATTGGAAATCCTATCAAAATCAAGATTCAAATCCAACTCGAGAATTCAATTCCATTCTTGCTTCAACCATTGCTCTAGCAATCGTTTTCCTGTTCATAGCAATGACACTTGAACCTATGATTTCTGAAGATGTCGATCAACAATTTACAACGGATGTTCGCGTACCTGTTTGGGATCGTTACCTTCTCAATTATGTCACAGATGACAATTATTCGTATGTAATGGAATTTGGTGAATATGAACTGTTGCCAACTGAAAACGAATGGAATTCTACGCATTATTTCGTAGAATATGACCTGCCGATTTCTGAAGGCGGCGCTGCCCCAAATGGTTTGATTAGTTTGGCAGTATGGAGACCAAATGTTCCAGAAGGCGTACAAGTTCCAGTTATTGCGGAAATTGGCCCATATTTCCAAGAGCCATCCGTCCAAACCCCCACGATAGAGGTGCCAGGTTCTTGGTTGGGTGAGATGATCATCGACCAAATCCTCCCCCACGGATTTGCATTTGCTCAAATTTCTGTTTCTGGAACAGGGCGATCAAATCACTGCATGGATTTGATGGGGAACGCAGAACAACTTGGGAACAATGCTGCTGTAAAGTGGTTGGGGGAACAGGATTGGTCAAACGGTGCGGTTGCGTTAATCGGAAAATCGTATGACGGTAGTACGCCTTGGCAGGCAGCAATGTTCGGTTCTGAACATAATTATCTCAAAACAATTGTACCGATTTCTGGATTAATCGGTGTTAAGGAACTTATGTGGAAAAATGGTTCATCAGAAGCTAGGGCACCAATTATGCACAATGGAGTGTATGGAAGTTATGGCATTGATGGTGATGAGGAAGATTATCAGAATATTTGCCCAGACTACGTCATAGGTCCTGGTACCGGAATGAGTGCATATCTCCTCGGGGAAGAGTATGCAGGAACATATTGGGAGGAAAGATACTTTCTCGACAGAGTCATTGAAAATTACAAAGGAAGTGTGTATCTCATTCAAGGATTCCATGATTGGAATGTCGATCCTCATATGGCGGTTCCAACGATGAACACCCTCATTGACAATGGCATAGAAGCTCGCGGATTGTTTGGTCAATGGGACCATGATTATCCTGACAGGGCAATTCAACTCGATGATCGCTCTGATTTAGGTGGTTGGGGTGGCGAAGCATTTCCAGAAATGATACGATTCGATTGGATGCAAGATTTACTTGAGTGGTTCGATTACTATCTTCGAGATATTGGCCCACAACCTGGTCAATGGATTGAGATTCAATCGAACTTAGGGGAATGGAGACTTGAAACGCGTTATCCGCCAGAGGATACAGAGGAACTCACCTTGTCATTGGGTGAAGATTTGGTCAATGTCGCAGGCACCTTGACTGTTTTACCCGACGCAGACTCCGGTCCAGTCTGGGAATCAGAGCCCTTTGACTCATCAGTGTTCATTGCTGGCATGCCACGATTACATGTTGATGTTCAAACAGTAACCTATGGAGGTCAGCTTTTTGCTCTTTTAGAATCGTGTTCTGTGGATGACATATGCATTCACATTGGCCACGCAACCATGGATTTACGCTACCATGAAGGAGGCACTGAACTTCAAACTTGGATTGCTCCTCTTGAAACTATCAATGCTAAGATGGAGTTTTTCCCTATGGATGCCGAGGTTCCCGAAGGTCACAGATTGCGACTCTCATTGACTTCAACAGGTATGGATTATTTACCAGCCTCTACATCATCAATTGTTTTCATAGAAGAAGGTACGACATCAACGCTTCAACTTGATACTTTTGATCCTTCAACCAAGTTGTATTTCACACCACCAATATGTACACATTCAAGATGTTTGTCGAGCGAGTGAGTTCAAAAGAATCCGTGAAGATTTAAGTTATCGATGTTCGGATAGTGAACAAACGATCCACTTCGATGTAGGAGTATTCGAAATATCAGCAGTTGAATCCAAAGGGACAAGAACATTTGCTTCTGGAAAATATGATGCTAAATTACCACGAGGAATTGGATAAGCAATGATTGTCCATCGTTCCGAAGTAATTGTGTTTTCTTCAAAATGACTTGTGACATCAACGAGTTGCCGTGATTTCCAGCCACGAGTAGCCATATCCTCAGCGTTCATCAAGATGATTCGTCGATTTCCTTTTATTCCTCGATAACGGTCTTCAAGCCCGTAAATTGTCGTATTGTATTGGTCATGACTGCGTAATGTCATCATCACATACTGGTCATCATTAACCAATAAATTGGGTAAAGGATTTGAACTAAAATGGGCTTTTCCACTTGACGTTGAAAATGTCAAGGAATCACGTGGTGGATTTGGTAATGCGAACCCAGACCGCTTGCGCACTCGTTCGTTGTATCGGTCAAAGCCTGAAATTGATTGTTCGATGAGGTTGCGAATTCTATCGTAATCTTGTTCGAGTTCACTCCAATTCATGATTCCTTCAGGAAACATATAATCCCCAAGAGAACAAATGATTGACACTTCGCTTCGTAGGTCTTGAGATATAGGTTGTAATGAGCCTTGTGACATATGAACAATACCCATTGAATTTTCAACGGTGACAAACTGTGAAGTGCCATTTTGAATGTCGATTTCAGTTCGTCCAAGGCATGGTAAAATGAGGGCTGTTTTCCCAGTGATGAGGTGGCTTCTGTTTAATTTTGTAGAAACTTGAACAGTTAAGTCAACATTTCTGATTGCATCTCCTGTACGACGAGTTTCAGGAGTTGCAGAGAGAAAATTTCCACCCATACATAAGAAAACATCAACATCACCGTCTTCCATCGCATGAATTGAATGAACGACATCAAATCCATGGTGGCGAGGCATTTTGAATCCTAATCCATTTTCAAGTCGATCAAGAAATTCGTCAGGCGGCGCTTCCCAAATCCCCATTGTTCTATCTCCTTGAACATTAGAATGTCCGCGAACCGGGCAGAGCCCTGCACCCTTCTTCCCGATATGGCCACCAAGCAGCATGAGATTAACGACTTCTTGAATGACTTGGACACCATTCCGGTGTTGTGTAAGACCCATTGCCCAACAGGCAATTGTCGATTTTGATTGGATGCACATATTTGCTAAGTGCTCAATTTGATTGAGTGCAATGCCACATTGTTGCGACAATTCATTCAATTCCACTGCATGAAGATGTTCTTTGAATTGATCAAAATCAAGGCAGTATTCGTTAATGAAATCGCTATCAAATCCCTCATTTTGAATGAGGATTTTAGAAATGGCTTGGAATAGTGCAGCATCACCGCCAACTCGCACAGGTATGTTGATATCAGCAAGTTGTGTTGAGGCCAATTTACCTTTCATGTAATCTTGAGGATGTTTGAAACGTTTGAGGCCTGCTTCAAACAATGGGTTGATGCTAACGATTTTCGCACCATTTTTCTTTGCGGATTCTAGGGCTGACAACATTCTTGGATGATTCGTTCCTGGATTTTGTCCTATGACGAGAATTAAATCAGCATGATCAAAATCATTCAGAGTCACCGTTCCCTTTCCAATACCAATTGTTTCCGATAACGCTTTCCCACTGGACTCGTGACACATGTTCGAACAATCTGGAAGGTTGTTGGTACCATACATCCGAACAAATGCTTGATACAGAAACGCAGCCTCATTGCTTGTTCGACCTGATGTATAGAATACGGCCCGATTAGCATTATCTAAAGATTTTAATCGATCGCCGATCAATTTAATGGCGTCAGGCCAATCTATGCTCTCATAGTGAGAATGACCTTCTCTTAGAATCATTGGTTGAGATAATCTTCCACTAGAGTTGAGTTTGTAGTCAGACCAAGTGAGTAATTCTTCGACTGAATGTTTTTTGAAAAATTCTGAATCGATGGCCTTCTTCATCGCTTCGTCAGCTACTGCTTTTGCACCGTTCTCACAAAATTCGAAAGAGGAACGGTGCTCTGGGTCTGGCCATGCACAACCAGGACAGTCAAAGCCTTCATTTTGATTTACGAGTTGTAGTGTTTTGATTGTTCGAGACACACCCATTTTTTTTAATGAATGTTGAAATGATGAAACTATTGCGGGTATGCCTGCTGCTTTGTTTTTTGGTTTCCCAAGTTTCAACTTCGCATTATCCGGTGGAGTCTCAGATTTTCTATGAATAGACATACAACTCATCACCGCTACTTACAACATATAATCAAAGTTATTCTACATTTGGATTTTTAACTGACCAATTACGACCGCAGAGTTGTTTTTCAGAAATGAAATGACAGACATATTCGAACTACGAGCAGCGGCAGCGGCTAGTGTTGAGCATGCCCCCAAGCCTACGATTGTTCCTATGCCCATCCGACCTGCTTTTGCTACAATGTCCCAACCGATTCTGCCGGATACGAGGAGTGCAACTGCTTGGTCGATTTTTTCCTCTAGGAGAGCATGACCAACGACTTTATCGACCGCATTATGCCTCCCTATATCCTCCTTAATGTCTATAATTTGACCATCTTTGTCAAGAAGGCACGCAGAATGCATCCCTCCAGTTTTAGAAAAGCCTTCACTTTGTTCAAAATATGTTTGATAAATTACGTGTATATCATCAATTGAAATGTTCAAATTTTGATCTTCGACGACAGGTATTGAAGACATTAATCCTTCTATAGTCGGCGAATCACAACCCCCACAAGAAGTGGTGACTAAACGTGGTATTTCATTGGCTTGAATCGAATCAATTTGACCGATATCGAGGGTCACATGTTGCGTTTCATCTTCGAAGATAAACTCTAGATCTGACTGTATCCGAACACCATATTCTGTCGCTAGATGGCCAATAGCTAGTTGAGGTAATGAATCATTTGATGCGAGTAATTGTGTTAATTTGGCATCGTTGACGACGAGTGTTATCAATGATTCATCCGCAATATACTCATGCATAGGTGAGAGATTACCCTGATGCCATTTCTGAATCAAAATAGAAGAGTAGAGTGCCATGATGATGTCGAAGCAATGTTGTCTTAAATTTCATTCGTCGATTGATATGTCAACATCAAAAAATTCAAACTGAAGTTGAATCAACTCTTCACTGGTTTTTGCATTTGAATACGCCTCCAAAGGCTCTTGATTTAATTCAAAAAATCGATTCCCCCATCGAAAAGCACCAAGAACTTCCGTTGCTTGTTCTCGACATCCAATTAAAAATAATGAAGCTGCAATAGCCTCCATCGTTGTTAATTTTGATGGCTTCCCCCAATTCACAGGATTTGCAGCCAGTAGTAATGGTAACATTCTAGGTTCCAATCGAGTGGTCTTTGTTACAAGTTGAACACTTTTTTCTATTTGAGCCCATGAACAATCCAGCCCTACAAGATGACCATTTCGTTCCAGTAATAATTCGTGGTCTTCAGGTCCGAGAACTTTACCGGAAAGTGGCTCAAGGAGAACGCCTTTTTTTGGCAATGTCTTCAATCGTTTATGCAATACGATGTCTTTTCGTTTACTTGCCAAGACCGCAGTGTTCTTTTTTGGATCATCTTGTGCAAGCCAAATTGCATGCACCGGTATCTCACGCATCTATTCACCGACATCATTGAAGTAATCACCGAGAGTGAGGCCACGACCGCTTGAATGTGACAACATATTGTGTGACTCATCGCTAGTTTCAACCATAAGAACGATGTCGAGTATTTTCTCAAACTTAGCGATCACAGTGTCTGTCGGTCGTTTACCTGCTTCTGCAGATTTTACAACATTCACAGTTTCGGCCATCTTTTTACCCAATTCTTGGTGAGTCCATTTCTTTCGCTTTCTCCCTTTCATGATTCTTTTTCCAAAATCAGGTGCGAGTTCTTTAGATTGTTTTTTCATGATATCATGAGATTGACGTGGTTTGAACCCTTGGCCGCTTGATGTGCGTGTTTGAGTGGTTGGCTTTTTTTGAACATTAAAACGTTCAGAACAGCGTAAACATGCCATTACTGAGGCTTTTCCAGTCTTCACCTCACGGGTTGAAACTTTCATCGCACCGCACAATTCGCAATCGCCCATTCCATCCCCGCCTGTCTTATGCTGGCTCCTAATTTGAATGCTTCTATATCATATAATTCAATTAAAAAAAACCATGAGTACATATACGGTAAGCGTTTAGGACTCTTGATAGTATGACGGCTGAAGTTGGTTCCAATGCCGATGATATCACAGGTAAATCTGATGATTCACTTCGAACCTTAGAGCAAGAGTACAAAATACTTCAAGAGGAAACACAACTTTTGATAAATGATAGAACTCATTTAGAAAATGAATTAAGGCAAATGCGTCGCAAAGTAGAAAAGTTACAAGAAAATATCCAGATTTTGAAATTACCACCGCTAATTGTGGGCTTTCTCCAAGATATCCTTGATTCAGAAAGTGCTATCGTTCGTTCGTCAAATGGTACTGTGTTTCAAGTTGGGATAAATCCACTCATTGACCCTGATCGGTTGAAACCAGGCACACGTGTGGCTCTAAATCAGGATACACTTTCAGTTGTTGAAGTGCTCTCTGAGGCTTGGGACCCGATGGTAAGTGGTGCAGAAGTAGTCGAAAAACCCACTGTCAAGTACAAAGATGTGGCCGGTGTCGATGAACAACTCGACTCAGTCCGAGAGGCTGTTGAATTGCCATTGAAGAATCCAGAGTTGTTTACGAATGTAGGGATACAACCTCCTAAGGGTGTACTATTGGTAGGTCCTCCAGGTTGTGGTAAAACCCTGATTGCAAAGGCAGTAGCAAATCATACCGATGCTACATTTATCCGAATGGTTGGAAGTGAATTAGCACAGAAATACATTGGAGAAGGCGGACGACTCGTCCGTGAATTGTTTTCCCTAGCGGTATCAAAGGCTCCCGCGATTATATTCTTGGACGAAATTGATGCTATCGGTGCGAAGCGACTTGATAGTTCAACGAGTGGAGACCGAGAGGTTCAGCGTACTTTGATGCAACTACTTGCCGAACTTGATGGCTTTGATTCCCTTCATGATGTTAAAATCATAGCAGCAACAAATCGACCTGATATCTTAGACGATGCTCTTCTTCGACCGGGACGGTTTGACCGAATTGTTGAGATTCCATTACCTGATGACCAAGCAAGGAAAAGCATCATTGAAGTTCATCTTTCAAAAATGAACACAAAACGTGTTAAGGTCAACACTTTGATTGAGAAAACAAAAGGATATTCCGGTGCAGACTTAAAGGCATTATGCGTTGAGGCGGGAATGATTGCAATACGAAATAAAAAGTCATTTATCGAGCAAAAAGATCTCAATGAAGCGTGTGTTGTTATAGACAAAAAGAAAGACCAAGGAACTCGATTAACATCGTCTCCTCATGCACTTTATTCATGAGACCGAATGTCAACATTCAAAGAGTGACTTCTCTCTATTGTGGTTGATAGAATGTTTATTGAGTGTGTCCCAAATATTTCTGAAGGTAAAAATCTTCAGAAAATAGAATCGATTGTTGAAGCGGCTCGTCAAATTTCTGGCTGTGTTGTCCTTGGAGTTGAGCCAGATGGAGATTATAACCGTACTGTCATCACTTTAGCAGGTAGACCTGATGATGTCTATTTGGGTGCTCGTGCACTTGTTTTGAAAGCTATTGAAGAAATCGACATGAGCGAGCATAAGGGAGAACATCCTCGATTAGGTGCTGTTGATGTTTGTCCATTTGTGCCACTGAGTGAAGATATGATGCATGTTTGTGTGGACTTGGCAGAGAAACTTGCAAAAGAAATCAGTGAACAATCCGGCGTAGGGACATATCTTTACGGATTTGCAGCAAAATCAGAATCAAAACGAATGTTATCAGATATTCGAAAAGGGCAGTATGAAGGCCTAGAAGACCGATTTGGACCAAACTCACTCCAGGTGCCACATGAAATTATCACACCAGATTTTGGGTGCAAAGAGTGGAATGAAATTACAAAAAAATCGGGCTGTATAACGATTGGAGCAAGAGATATTCTTATTGCCTACAATGTGAATGTCCATGAAAAAAATGCAGTTATTTCGAAATTGATTGGCTCACTGGTTCGATCATCAGGTCGCCCTATCAAGGATTCCAAAGGGAAAACACACAGGCTCCCTGGCCTTTTGTCCAAAGTTCAAGGGATGGGTGTGACCCTCGATAGTATGGAGATCAGTCAAGTATCGATGAATATTCTCGACCGTTATGAAACACCATTGCACATTGCTTTTTTGATGTGCCAAACATTAGCAAAAGATCATGCCGTTGAAATTCATGGCAGCGAAATAGTTGGTCTTGTTCCACTACAATCTATACTTGAAGCGGGTCAATTTTTTGCTGAACATGATGATATGAACGACAATGAATTGGTTGAGAAAGCCATCGAAGGACTTGGGCTACGAGAGTTTCATAGTTTTGAGCCTGAATCACGAATTATTGAATGGGCAATAGAAAAGGAGTTGTCAAAATGACATTTATGGATATGACACTAAGTGAATTCCAATCAGTATTGGCTTCAGAGAACCCCACCCCTGGTGGCGGAACTGCTTCAGCAGTAGCCCTCGGTCAAGCCGGAGCACTTGCATGCATGGTTGCAAAATTGACTCTTGGTTCAAATAAGTGGGAGACTGGTTGGCCAATTGCAAATGAAACCTTAACAATCGCAAATCCAATCTTGGAACGAGCAGGACAATTAGCTAAAGAAGATAGCGAAGCGTTCGATGCAGTCATGGAATCTTATAGGATGCCTAAATCAACCGACGAAGAGAAAGAAGTGAGGCGTCAAGGAATTCTGAAATCAACATTGCAGGCTACGCACGTTCCATTAGAAACTGCAGAACATGCAGTTCTATTACTTTCGATTTTACCTAAACTTGCAGAGGATGGAAACTCAAATGCAATTACAGATGTTGGTGTTGCAGGACTACTAGCGAGTGCCGCTGCAAAAGGGGCCTTATTCAACGTCAAAATAAATCTCAGTGGATTGAATGAAATTCAGAGAGAACAGATTGAACCTAAAGTAGAATATCTCACCGAACAGGCAAGAACATTGTCAAGGAAAATCATGGATGTTGTCAAATCGAAACTCGACTAACGTACTTTTGAACCAGGTTTCATGCTCTTGTCTAAGGTAATGATTGATACACCACCATCGCCGTCATCAGCTGCTAAAATCATGCCTTCAGAAGTAATTCCGCGCAATGGACGAGGCTGGAGATTTGCAACAAAGACGACATTTTTACCTTCGAGTTCTTGAATAGAGTAGTATTCCTTTAATCCCGCGCATATAGTACGTCCGTTATCCGTCCCATCATCCAAATTCAAAACATATAGTTTGTCAGCATTGGGGTGATCATCTGCCTTTACTATGACGCCTGTCTTCAATTCGATACTCATAAACGTCTCAAAATCAATATACTGTATTCCTTCAATTGTTGACATGTTCTTTTCTTCCTTTTTCTTTTTCTTTCCACCCTTAACAGTATGTGTAATATCCTCTTTAGATTCACTATTTTCTTCGATAAGTCCCTGTTCTCGTTCCATTATTTCATTTAAATCAAGACGTTCGAACAACGGCGTTGGCGTTTCACTATTCCAACATCGAGGAGCAGCCCAATGAATTGCATCATACCATGATTGATGTTGAACATCGGTTTCATGCCCGAGGAGGTTCCATAATTTCTGAGAACTCTTCGGCATAAATGGGTTTGTCGCGATTGCTAAACACCTGGCAATTCTCCAACAAAATGCGAGTGAAGACATACTTTGTTCATACCCTTCATCATCTGGATTTTTCATGTATTTCCATGGTTCTGCATTTTGTAATAATTGATTGCCATATTGAGCAATTCCCATAACGTGTCGAAGTGATTCTTTGAATCTATGTTTTTCTAATGAATCAGTAGCGAGTTGAAAAAGACGCTCAACTTCATCCTTCTCTTCTTTCAATTCAAGTTGTTCGAATGTAGAAAACGGATCACTTGACGTTGTATCAAGTCGGTGCCCTAACGTCAGGACTCGGTGTACGAAATTACCATATGTCGCAATCAATTCAGAGTTTACTTTTTCAACAAAATCTGGCCAATTAAAGTCTGTATCGTGATTTTCAGGCATATTGATACTCAAGTAATAACGAAGGGTATCAGGGTCGTATTGTTCTAAGAATGAAGGTAACCAAACTGCGTGTTTTCTAGATTTCGAAAATTGTCCACCTGCGAGGAGCAAATAGTGCATCGCAGGAACATTGTACCCCAACGCTAAATCACCCGGTTTCGGTTGGAACGTAATTTCATTTTCCTTGGAGTTAGCAGCATTAAGACCCATAACAAGTGCAGGCCAGATGATAGTATGGAAGGGTATGTTGTCTTTACCAAGGAAATAGAGGTGGCGTGGTACGTTACCGTCTTCATCTACTCTCCACCAATTTTCCCATGCACTTTCTCCCCTAGGGTGTTCATTTGCATACCGTTCAGACCAAATTTGTGCACATGTGAGATATCCTTGAACTGCTTCAAACCACACATAAACACATTTTCCAGACCACTCATCATCATCAAACGGAATGGAAATACCCCAATTAAGGTCCCTTGTAACTGCACGAGGTCGTAATTCTGCGTCCAGTTGTTGACGAGTCATTGCCCGGACATTTGAATTCCAAACACCATGCCTGTCTTCTGAATACTTTTCCAGTGCAGATTGAAATTTGTTTAATTGATAGAAAAGATGCTGTGTATCCCGAATTTCAATTTTAGCGTCAGGAGAAAGTTTCGACCTAGGATTTTTTAATTCCAAAGCCTCATATGTCGCACCGCATGAATCACATTGATCGCCTCGAGCACCCTCGGAGTCACAGGCTGGACACGTTCCTTCCACATATCGATCGGGCAGGAAACGACCTCCACCTTGTTCGTATGATTCATAAAATTGAGGCGTAGTTTTTGATTCAAAGAACCCTGCGTCGTATAATGATTTGAAATTTCCTTGAACTTTGGTTTTGTGATCATCATCACTTGTTCGATTAAACAATGAACCTCCAAACTCAATGCCTCTAGGATCAATATTTGGTTCCCATGAACAACCTAGATCAAGCAATGCTTTTTTGTTCATTTCATGATACTTGTCTACGACTTCTTGTGGTGTTAATCCGTCTTGTTCAGCAGTGATAGTAATTGGTGTTCCATGTTCGTCACTTCCAGAAACCATGAGGACTCGGTTTCCTTTTGCACGTTCAAACCGTGCTTGAATATCAGGGGGAAGATAACAACCTGCAACATGACCTAAGTGCAATGGCCCATTGGCATATGGCCAAGCGACACAAATTAGAACATGTTCACCCTCCATGTCACTCATATTACGCTGAGGCCATCACTTTTTGAGTTTGACTCAAATCAATGTTCCTTTCTATGAAATCTTCCGTCATTTTCAAAAGGTTAAGTTACCTAGGTGAGTCTAACGCAAGACGGAGCATTGACTCTTCATGGCAGACTATACTCTTCTCATTCTCTACTGTAGTTTGGCACTAGGCGTGTCATTCCTATGTTCAATCTTGGAAGCAGTTACACTCTCCATGCCTCAAACATATGTTGTTTCAATGGGTAAAGAAGATACCGCGAGCGGAAAATTATGGTCCAAACTCAAAGCTGATGATGCTGTTGGGCCACTCACAGCTATACTTACGCTCAACACCATCGCTCACACAATGGGAGCGGCGGGTGTAGGCAGCCAAATTCAAACATTATTCGGCGAAGAAATGCTTACACTTGGATCAGTCATACTCACCATAGCTGTGTTATTTCTATCTGAAATTATTCCAAAAACGATTGGTTCGGCATACTGGAAGCAACTCGCAACACCTTCTGCATATGTATTGTTGTGGCTTACTCGGGTTATGTTTGTCATTATTGGACCAATTCAATGGATGAAATCTATTTTTCCTGAGTCGAAAACTGCGACAGTCACACGTGATGATGTCGCCGCTATCGCTGATATTGGTGAGGAAGAAGGTATTCTTGACCCGGATGAAGAACGAGTAATACACAATTTACTACAGCTACGCGATATCAAAGTCGAATCGATCATGACGCCTCGTGTCGTTGTCTATGGTCTCGATGGAGGATCCAATGTGAAGGAAATCATGGAAGAAAATTCTATCATACGGTTCTCAAGAATACCAGTCTACAACGAATCTCTTGATGATATTCAGGGTATTGTGATTCGTTCAGAATTACTTATGTCTGCAGGCCGAGGGGAATGGGAATTTACCATGGCTGATCTCATGAAGCCACATCTAAATGTAGAACTACATTCGAGTGCGGAAGATGTGCTCGACCTCTTTTTGGAAGAAAAGCAACAATTTGCTATTGTTCAAGATGAATTTGGTGGAACATCTGGTATCGTTACAATGGAAGACATCATTGAAACGCTTCTAGGTAAAGAAATCATGGATGAGTTGGATGAAGTGGAAGACATGAGGGAATTAGCAAGAACAACAATTGTGAATGGAAGCAACGAAGATTCGTCATCTGAAGAATGATATATTTGTTCTATTCTCTAAAAATGTCTCAAGAAGTTTTGTTCGTTCAGAATTTTCATCACTACCTGTGTGTGTCAAACTTGAGATTAAATGGGATTCGTAATCAAGCGAATGCTTGTCAAGGAGTCCAATGAGTGCATTGTAATGCTCCCTTCCTAACCTAGCGTCGTGCTCTGCTTGAAGGACGAGTGATGGAACATGTGGCATTCCCCACTGGGGGATGTCAGCTTGTTGAATTGAAGCAAATTCCATTGATACAGTTTGTAACCGGCTAACTGTTGTCAATATTCGACGGTCAATTACACCTCGGATAATCCGAGGTATCCGAAGAATTCTATATGTTTCTTCTAAGATAAGTGAATATTTTGTCATAGGTGATTCAAAGATTATTGAATTTAATTCTATATCTGTGCTCCATTCTGATGCCCTTTGGCATAACCTCAGTCCAATGAACCCTCCCATGCTGTGACCATAAACAAAAAAAGGCGAGGCGCTGTATTCTGATTTCGTTGCATTAATGATATTAATAACGCATGACGTTGAAAATTCTGCGCTCCATTTTCCAACTGCATCTGAAGAACCATGGTTGGGTAAATCAACTGCTATGACTGACCAACCATGCTCTGTAAAAAATTTCATCCGTTGTATCATTCGGCTTGCACTTGATCTCCAACCATGTAAAAATAAAATTGCAGGTTTTGATTTTTCTCCATTATTTTGGTAAAATTGTATACGACAGCCTTGGATGAATACTTCAGATCGGCTCCAACCATTTTCTAAAAGACTTTTTATCCTGTATTTTTCTGGTCGTTGGAAAATAAAATATTCCATGACGGATATGTACAAACGAAGGAAAAAGAATCCAATGACAATCAAAAACAATGCAGGCATATTAAGTATAATATGGACATAAATCATTGAAGATACCAAAAATAAGTCAAATAAGACATCAGAATGAATACGATTTGGAAAAATAGCACGAAGAAGCATGTACCTTCAGCACTTTACATCTGATTCAATCTACTCTTTTTCACTGGATTCCTCTGAATCTTCCTCGGAGGCTTTTTCAAGTTTCTTTTGTTTTTTATCTTCCTGTCTTTGAATAAGTCTGTCACCAAAACTACCCATATTCTCTAATCGTGCAAAAATACCAGTGGCCTTTTCAGTTTCTGCAGGGACATATTTGACTTCGTATGCTCCAAACATAAGATCGAACATCCCTTGATTTAATTCACTACCATTTCGTATGTAGCGATTGATAAACCAAAGCAGAATAAATACAACACCAGTTCCTGTGAGAATCCATGCGTTCGTGTTGTCTTCTTCTCCAAGTTGTGAGACTTGTGTGACAACAAGAATAAAGCCCACTAATGACAATATTCCAATTGTGTTTACAAGTATTCCGTGAACAAATATGGGATTCGTTCCATCGGCTCTAACATATTTTGTTTTAGAAGTAAACTGTCCAAGATTCCGACTAAATTTCATTGGAATGAAAAAGATATTGAGGAAGAGGACAATAATTGCTGCACCGAACAAGTAGGTGTATATTCCAATTCCAGAACTTCCTCCTGTAAGAATATTCATGACTATACCTGCTATTAAAAATCCAAAGTTGACAATGAAATTGATCAACCAATTGATTCGACGGTTCATGTCGCTGGCTAATTCAAATTCTGAAGAGAGTTCTTTTGGACGAGCCTTTGGTTGTGCAGATTTCTTCTTTGATTCTGCTTTTTTTGCAGCTACTGGTTTTGCTTTGGCAACAGGCTTTGCTTTGGCTACGGGCTTAGCCTTCTTTTCTTCTTCTTTGACTTCTTTAGCCTTAGGTGCGTCTTTTGTTTCATTTACTTTATCGAGTAGCCCCATAATTTCACCTCGAGTATTTTATCACAACTTCTCTATAAATTTCGAATTCAGGTGATTGCGTGAAGGATTCCAAATCTTCATCGTCAATATCTTCCAATAACTTGTCGATCATCGCAACAAATTCTTCCCTTTGACTTTGACTGGTTTCATCGAAATTTTTCCCAATCATCATATAGAGTGCAAAATCCTCACTTTCAATAAATGATTGAGAAATGCTCTCTGGCAAGGACGACTCAAGTAATGAATCGACAATTGAGAAAAATTGCATGTACAACTCATCATCTTCATCGTTCCCTGAAGGCTCTGCCACAGTGGGCTCAATGAGTGACTTTCTTTGAGCAAGCAAATTTTGTAATGACGAACGTAATTGTTGTTCTTCTTCTTTTTGACCAGTTTCCTTCGCACGTTGATACAGGGGTTTGAGTCTCCGAATTTCATTTTCAATGTCGTCTAGACTCATCAATTCTTGTTCTTGTTCAATTGCCTCTTCATCTTCTAGAAGTGTGACGGTGGGTGCTTCACGGATTTCAGCTACCTTCTTTTCATGGTCATTTTTTCGAAGAACGATAATCTCTCGGTCAAGAGAATGGCCAAACCTGTCTGCATAACGATCGAGAAGAGACCCTGCATCTGCATTACTTATGCGGTCAATATGGCCATAAATTTGTTGCAGCGGTTTCTCCGACCTCTTTGCCCAAAGACGTTGATACTCATCGGATTGACTTGTTTGTTCTGGTGGATTGATGGGTGCAAGCGGAGAAGGGAGT
>Ga0181581_10000430_pt1 | contig 31187 bp, 24 predicted proteins | sample 071ome_22_FD_132433 | JGI IMG/M metagenome (GOLD analysis project Ga0181581, IMG submission 132433) | Coastal salt marsh microbial communities from the Groves Creek Marsh, Skidaway Island, Georgia - 071404AT metaG (megahit assembly) | ecosystem: Environmental > Aquatic > Marine > Intertidal... | reverse complement strand
TCAGATACTGTGAATATAGAGCCAAATACCAACACTCTATCTTGTTGTGTAGCGTCTGCTAGTGCTTGCTGATAAGCCAGTTCAACCGAGTCAAATTGGGTGATGGATTGAGGCGAGGCATGCGCCTCAAGCGCTTGTTGAATCTGTAATATATTCATCCCACGCGCAGTATTTACAACCGCGATATACCAATCTGTCACAAAAGGATGTATGAGCTTAGCAATACCCTCAACATCTTTATCACTCAACACGGAAAATACAGCAATAGTGCGTTTTTCACAGATATTAGCAGCTAAATTTCTTGCTAAATTTTTAGCACTATCATGATTATGTGCAACATCTAGAATCACTTCACAATGTTTTGGTAATCGCTGAAAGCGACCATCCAAATCTATTTTCTGTAGACCTACTCGGATTGCAGCTTCAGGGACATAAAGCTCCTGTAGACAATGCAACCCCTTAATCACACCAGCCGCATTTTGGACTTGAATCATTCCTTCCAAATTCGGTATGGGCAAGCCAGTTAACACATAATCATCACTGATAAAATTCCACTGTTGGTCCAACAACTCATAAGAAAAATCTTGCCCTATTTGATACAGTTGAGCGTTTTTATCTTCAGCCACCTGTCGTATAGACAGTGGTGGTTCACTATCATTACAAATAGCGGGCTTGTGCTTACGCAAAATACCTGCTTTTTCAAAACCAATCGACTCTCTGTTATCACCCAACCACTCTGTGTGATCAAGCCCAATGCTAGTCACCAGTGCTAGATCACAATCAATCATATTTGTCGCGTCTAAGCGCCCACCTAACCCAACCTCAAGGATGGCAACATCTACTTGCTGTCGGTGAAAAATATCCAAAGCGGCAAGCGTGGCAAATTCAAAGAAACTCAGGCTTATTCCTTCTCTTGCTTGATCAATTTTTGCAAAGGACGTGCATAACTCTTGATCATCTACGCATTGAAGTGAGATTTTTATCCTTTCATTGTATTTAAGTATATGTGGGGAAGTGTAGGTGCCGACTTTAAATCCGGCGCAATGTAATATGGAGCTTAACATGGCTACTGATGAGCCTTTGCCATTAGTACCTGCAACCGTAATTACCTTGAATGGACAATCCAACAAATTCAACCGACGCGCAACAGTCTCTATTCGATCGAGTCCGAGTTCAATTTCACGCGCATGCAAAGTTGTTTGCCACGCGAGCCAGTCATCAAGGGATTGATAAGACATTAGAATGGTTAAGCAACTATAGATTTATAAGGTGCGAGAATATTTCATACTAACTAACTCGGTCTGTCATCAAGCTTAAAATGTTATGTATTCTGTCTCGTAGATCTTTACGCTGGACGATCATATCGATTGCCCCATGGTCTAACAAAAACTCACTGCGCTGAAAACCTTCAGGCAAAGTTTCTCTGACTGTCTGTTCAATCACTCTTGGGCCTGCAAAACCAATCAATGCGTTGGGTTCTGCAACTTGCACATCACCTAACATTGCAAAGCTTGCAGATACTCCACCCATGGTGGGGTCAGTCAGCACAGAAATGTATGGTATACGTTGCTCAGATAATCGCGTGAGTGCGGCACTGGTCTTTGCCATTTGCATGAGTGACATAAGTGCTTCTTGCATTCTCGCGCCACCGCTAGTGGAAAAACAAATAAATGGAATACTTTCACTGAGGCTTTTTTTGACACCTTCCAAAAAGCGCTCGCCAACCACAGAACCCATGGATCCACCCATAAAATTGAATTCAAATGCCGCCACTACCACAGGCATATCCTTGACGGTGCCTTTCATTACCACTAGCGCATCTTTTTCTCCAGTGGCTTTAGTCGCAGCAGCCAAACGATCTTTATATTTTTTTGAATCCTTGAATTTAAGATAATCCTTAGGCTCAAGATGTGCACCAATTTCTTCACTATGTGAATCATCCAAAAAGTAATTAATTCGGCTCCTAGCTGAAATCCTGAAATGATGATCACATTTTGGGCATACCTCAAGATTTCGCTCTAACTCAGCGCCGTAAATTACTGCACCACATTTAGGACATTTATCCCATAGGCCTTCAGGTACTTTGCGCTTAGACGTACTCTGAGTGCGAATGCGCTTAGGCATTAATTTTTCTAGCCAGCTCATAATTATTATCGTGTTTAAATCGAGGGTTTAATTATTACCTAATGCGCCCTTGATATCACCTAAAAGTGAACGAATTTTTGCTCCGGCATGAGAAATATCATTCTGATTGTCGGCAATAATATTAACGATGGCACTTCCTACCACAATAGCATCTGAGCAATTCGACACCATAGCCGCTGTTTGGGCATCTTTAATTCCAAAACCAACTGCAATAGGAATATCTGTGTGCCTCCTGATTTCTGCAACTTTATTGGTCACACTATCAGCATCTATTTTATTGGCCCCTGTGATACCTTTAAATGACACATAGTATAGGAAACCTGAAGCAAGCTCAGTGATGGCTTTTATACGCTCTTCGCCAGTCGTCGGTGCAAGCAAGTAAATGGTGTCAATATTGTGCGACTTATATGTCGCAGCAATTTCTGCACTCTCCTCTGGGGGTAAATCAACCGTGATCACGCCATCTATCAAACCAGTTGCAGCCTTCGCAAATGCATCCACACCAAATATTTCAATAGGGTTTTGATAACCCATCAATACAATTGGCGTGTTGGCATCCTGGCTTCTAAACATTTTCACTATTTCAATAATATCTGCCAAAGAGGTATTGTGAACCAAGGCGCGCTCACACGCCTGCTGGATCACTGGACCATCTGCCATCGGATCTGAAAAAGGCACGCCTAGTTCAATAATGTCTGTGCCAGACTCCACTAGTGTATGCATTAACTCAACGGTCTTGTCTGGATGAGGATCACCGGCAGTGATATAACTAACTAATGCTTTGTGCTTTTGATTAGCAAGATCGGTAAACATCTGTTTGATTCGGCTCATATTTCTATGCCCTCAATACGTGCAATTGTGTTGATATCTTTATCACCACGGCCAGACAAATTAATCACTATGGTCTGATCTTTATCCATAGTCTTAGCAAGCTTTTCTGCATAAGCTGTCGCATGACTGCTTTCTAAGGCTGGGATAATACCCTCAGTGCGAGTCATTAAGTGAAATCCATCCAATGCTTCTTGGTCGGTTACAGATACATATTCAACACGACCTTCGTCTTTCAACCATGCGTGTTCAGGCCCAACTCCAGGATAGTCTAATCCAGCAGACACAGAATGTGTCTCAATAATCTGACCACTGTCACTCTCCATCAAGTAAGTTCGATTGCCATGTAAGACACCCGGAGAGCCTGCACTCAATGGTGCAGAATGACGCCCTGTCTCAACACCATCACCTCCGGCTTCCACACCATAAATTTTGACTTCTTTATCGGCTAAGAAAGGATAAAATAATCCGATAGCATTCGATCCACCACCGACACAAGCAATCAATGCATCAGGCAATCGTCCAATTTGATCCAAACTTTGCTGTCTAGCTTCACGTCCGATTACTGTCTGAAAGTCTCTCACTAATAATGGATATGGGTGTGGGCCGGCGACTGTACCAATAATGTAAAAAGTATCATCAACATTAGTCACCCAATCACGTAAAGCCTCGTTGAGAGCATCTTTTAAGGTTCTTGACCCAGATGTAACAGGAACCACTTCAGCGCCTAAAAGGCGCATACGATAAACATTCGGTGCTTGCCGTTGTATATCCTCAGCTCCCATATACACCACACATTCCAAACCAAGTCGTGCCGCAATAGTCGCACTCGCCACACCATGTTGACCTGCTCCAGTTTCAGCGATGATGCGAGTTTTACCCATACGCTTGGCCAATAAAGCTTGGCCTATAGTGTTATTAATCTTATGTGCACCGGTATGATTAAGATCTTCACGCTTTAAATAAATTTGCGCGCCTCCCCAAAGGTCACTCAAACGTTGAGCATGATAAAGCGGACTGGGTCGACCCACATAATGTGCGAGATCTTCATCGAACTCACGTTGAAAATCAGCATCATGCTTGCAAGCTTTATAAGCTTCCTCAAGATCTTTGAGTGGCGTCATTAATGTCTCAGCGACAAAGCGACCACCGTAAATACCAAAGTGGCCCTTTTCGTCTGGCAGCATGGCAAAAGTTTCTTCTACCGGTTTTTGTTTAGCACTCATCTGCAACTCGCACTGTATTAATAAAGTTTTTCATTTTCACACTATCCTTAATTCCCCTGGCTGACTCGATACCGCTGCTCACATCAACCGCATATGGCTTAATTCTCTGTATAGCTTGAGTGACATTATCAGCATCTAAGCCACCTGCAAGTATGACAGGTTTAGTTATATTCTCAGGTATGTTGTCCCAATCAAAGGCTTTTCCAGAACCACCCGGTTGCCCTATTTCATTGCTATCTAACAACATTGCCTGAGCACTTGGATACTCTCGCGCCCTGTGAGGAGTATTTCCGCCCATTGCAATACTTTTTAAATAAGGCTTCTTGAATGAGACACAATATTCTTCCGGTTCCTCACCATGAAATTGTAAAACGTCTAAATCAACCTGTTCCAAAACTTCTGTGATTGTACTCGCATCTTGGTTCATGAATAACCCTACTCGAGTAATAAATGGAGGACACACTCGGCTTAAGCTCTGTGCTTGTTGTACATCAACTGCACGCGAGCTTTGGGGATGGAATACTAAGCCAATTGCATGCACTCCTAGATGAGCAGCAGCCAATATATCTTGTTCACGTGTAATGCCACAAAATTTAATGCGTGTCGTCATCTGTTAACGCTCCGATTTCATTAATTGCATATTTTTCATCATAGTCCACTGCCATAAAATACAGCCCTTGCGCAGGGGCAGTCACACCTGCCAATGATCTATCTCTAGCCTCTAATACTTCTAAAGCCCAATCCACCTTGTGCTCACCACGACCAATACTCATGAGTACTCCCGCTAAATTACGCACCATATGATGTAAAAAACCATTAGCTTTAACTTCGATTGACACTATATTGTTCATGCGCGAAATATGGAGATGGTATATCTCTCTTACTGGGCTGTGTGCCTGACAAGCCAAGGCACGAAAACTAGTGAAATCATGTTCTCCCACTAAATACTCGGCAGCAGCTGACATCAAAGATTCATCCAATGGCACGCGCTCCCAAGTTGCTCGTTGTGCCAATAATGCCGAACGAGTAGGCTGATTAACAATCATATAACGATACCTGCGTGCACGTGCAGAAAAGCGCGCATGAAAGTCCTCATCCACGATAATAATATTCTTAATAACGATAGACGCCGGTAAATTAGCGTTAATACCGAGTATCCAAGACCTCTTGCTGCGCTCAACATGAGTTTCAAAATGCACCACTTGCGCAATCGCATGCACTCCGGCATCAGTACGGCCTGCGCAAGCGACGCCAATCTCATGATTAGCCACTTTACTAACTGCGTGTTCCACACAAGCTTGAATAGTAGACGCATGTGCCTGCCGCTGCCAACCTGAAAAGGTTGAGCCATCATACTCGATAATGAGTGCATACTTCATTTAGGTAATGTGTCCTGCGCTGTATGTCGCCAGATTGCAAACTTTTAGTTCAGCGCATTTTAGCGCAATCGAGCAAACCCTGCTGTTTTATGCTCATCACTAAATTTAAATGCTATGAATTCGCTAGTTGCAGTAACAATTGATAAGCCTGTTGACGTTGCGATACGTCTCCCTGATTGATGACCGCATTGAGCATCTGTTGAGCTTGCTCAGTATTACCCATAGCAATATAGGCCTTAGCTAGATCTAATTGAGTAGCACAGTCCTCAAGAGCAAAATCATCATCTTGTTTAAACTCGTTGTCAGCGTCATTTTCTATCGTATCATCTGTATCCATCAATGAGTCATTGCCATCATGGCACGCATCGGGTTTTTGCGCTTCAACTATCGACACCTGTTTTTCCACTTCTGACTGGATAATACTAGTATCAAACTCGAAGCCAGAATGTTCAGGAACAAGACGATAAGCGTATCCCTGCAACTGCTTCCATTCTAAACTATGAGCTTGCAGGCACGCCTGCAACTCCTCAGCTAATAACAGAAAATCTTGTGTCTGACGGTTATAAAAATAAGCTTCCACCAGCAGACACTTGACAGCGATATCCTCAGGATGATTTTCAACAGCCGACTGCAAAACCGAAATCGCTTGTGCATACAAACCATAGGCCATAAGGATTTTAGCTTTTTCAATTATCTTTTCAAAAGATAAAGGCTTAGTCTGAGATACATGCGTTTCTTCTTTCACAACATGACGACGGCGCATAGCTATTTGTGCCATTATGAAATCTCGCGCTGACACCCCTGTCCTAGTAGTGCTAAGGTTTTGTTGTGAATTAAATCTCGCAGAGTGTGTTACGACTGAATATGAATCTGCGACATTAGCTGTTATATCAGTTTCAAAATCATCAACCACAGCCTGACGAGTAATTTTGGCCAGCACAACATCCCTATCTGTCCAAGTTATTGTTGGCAAATTATCGAGCTCACACCCAGCCTGTCGTGAAACTAATGGTCCTTGTGCCTGATCGACAAACTGATGTCGAAATTGATTACGTCGTTGATTGCATCGTTGATTACGACCAATTATCAATCCCAGCAATATCACACCCAACATTACGAAAAAACCAATCAACCACTGTTTATGATATGGAGTCGTTCGATAATAATAAGCCTTGAAATTGTCAACACTATTCAATAATAACTGCTGAACTGACACTGAACTTAATTCTGATCTCAAACGATCAGACAATGCCGTCAACATAGCTAAATCCCAACTCAGCTCAATAGCTTCATGCTCAGGCACCACTGAGACTTGCTGATTTTCACTGACAGCATCATCAAGCTGATTGATTTTTTTATGTTTACCGATTATATGTTCGCCGATCGACGCATTACTCGCCTCAGGCAAGTTTTCCCAACCTGATACTGGAGCCGCTTGCGTCTGATGTGAACGTGCACCCTTATCAGCTGGTGATTGCAGTTGCAACTCATGCACTATTTGTTCCTGATCATCCTTATTACTTAGATAATCTAGGTTATCTTGTTCATTTTCATTTGCACCCACTGAAGCTTCATCAGTAAGCTCATTGCTTTGCTGTGTTACAGAATTATTATTCTTCCACTGTACATGTTGTCTTTGTATTTCTTCTGCCGCCTCATCATCAGACAGGATCAACTGAGGCTGATTAGGAAAAGCAAGCAGTGTTCTCGCTTTCAAACTATTGATATTGTATTCATCAAATGAGTTTGGATTTTCATTTAACAAAATCAACATCACTTGATTAACATCGATATTCTTAGCAGTGGAGATATGATTGGCAATTTTCCACAGACTCAACCCCTCATGAGTCTTTATATAGATCGAATTTTTTTCATAGTGAGTATCGCGATGAGCAGACAAAATCGGCTTATTGTTTGCACCAGAATTCTCAACTATTAATTTTGGCGATGACCGCGAAAATTCTGATGTTGAGGCGCTATCTGATGGAGCAACTGGCTCAGTGGTATTGTCTGCGTTGGCCAGAGTGACAACACCCACCATAAAAATGATGTATGCAGTGTTGATTGCAATATTAGCAGTCGCTTGCATGATTGCACGATGAGTATTACATAGTGCCATCATTCAACACCCCCTAAAACTATGCACAACATCACCAAATGATCTCTGCAAAATCAAATTTGAATACAAGCGTCGCTGATTTCTAGATGTACTGTTCAATTAAACACTCAGCAATTTGAATGCTATTCAATGCAGCTCCCTTGCGCAAATTATCACTCACTACCCACATATTAAGACCTTGAGGATGTGAAATATCATTTCTAATGCGTCCAACATACACTGGATCATTACCATCCGCCTCAGTTGCAGCCGTTGGATAACCGCCATCATTATGATCATCCATCACTACAACACCGGGTGCCTGAGAAAGCAACTGACGTGCGTCCTGCGCACTAAGTGCTTGCTTCATTTCTATGTGAACCGCTTCGGAATGTCCGTAGATCACTGGGATACGAACTGCAGTTGGGTTCACCTTAATGGTATCGTCACCTAGGATTTTGCAGGTCTCCCATACCATCTTCATCTCTTCTTTGGTGTAACCATTCTCCATAAACTCATCAATATGAGGCAAAGCATTAAAAGCAATCTGTTTTGGATACACCTCACAACTAACCGGCTCTCCAGCCAATATTGCCTTTGTCTGTTGTAAAGTTTCATCAATCGCTTCTTTACCAGTGCCGGAGACAGCTTGATATGTCGCCACGTTAACCCGAGTGATGCCTACCGCATCATGTATTGGTTTAAGCGCAACCACCATCTGTATGGTTGAACAGTTGGGATTAGCAATAATGCCAGTTTGCTTATAGTTCGCAATTGCCTCTGGATTAACTTCTGGGACAACCAACGGAATATTATCTTCATAACGAAAACGAGATGTGTTGTCTATCACTATACAACCACTTGCAGCGGCTTTTGGCGCATATTCATCAGACACCGATGCGCCTGCCGAAAATAATCCAATTTGCACTTTCGAAAAATCAAACGCTGCTAAATCTTGTACTTCAATTTGTTGATCGCCATAAGCGACTTTTTTACCGACTGAGCGAGCACTCGCAAGCGCATAGACTTGACCGACTGGGAATTGACGTTGCGCGAGCATGGCAAGCATCACCTCACCTACCGCACCCGTAGCGCCGACCACAGCAACATCATATTTCTTAGTCATTTACTTTCCTTCAATATTCTCGTACTTATTTAAAAATAATATTCAGTATCTGTCAGCAGAATAGCAATTAAATAGATCCATTATAGTGATGCCATAGAATCTGTGTGACCATATTTAAATACACACTATGCCGTCAATAAAGTTTGTAATCGTTCAATTACTGCTTCACCTATTTGCACAGTGCTGACTGCAGCTTCGTCAGATTTTGCGATATCTTGAGTTCTGAAACCACTGCGCAAAGTTGCAATGACAGCTTGTTCCAAAATATCAGCCGCTTCTTGCTGATCAAGAGAATACCGCAACATCATCGCTACCGATAAGATGGTGGCTAATGGATTAGCAATACCTTGCCCCGCGATATCGGGAGCAGAGCCATGTATAGGCTCATACATACCAAAATTATGTTCGTTCAATGAAGCTGATGGCAACATACCAATGGATCCCGTCAACATGGCAGCCGCATCTGACAAAATGTCGCCAAACAAATTCGAAGTCACCATGACATCAAATTGTTTAGGCGCTCTAACTAATTGCATTGCGGCGTTATCAACATACATATGACTCAACTCAACGTCCGCATACTCACTATGAACTTCGTCCATGACTGTGCGCCACAATAACGAGACTTCCAGAACGTTAGCCTTATCGATAGAGCATAAACGCTTATCACGCTTCTGTGCTGCTTTAAATGCCACATGAGCAATACGTCTAATTTCATTTTCATCGTAAACCATCGTGTTGTAAGCACGACGCACACCATCTATTTTTTCATTAGCACGTGGTTGGCCGAAGTAAATACCCCCTGTTAACTCTCGCACTATCAGCAGATCTAAGTCAGCGACTAATTCAGGCTTGAGAGAAGAAGCCTCAGCCAATTGAGAATAAAGCAAGGCGGGACGTAAATTAGCAAATAGATTCAATTGTCCGCGAATATCAAGTAAACCTTGCTCAGGGCGGAGATGCCGTGGCACTGAATCATACTGCGGCCCTCCGACTGCACCTAATAAAATTGCATCACTAGCACGCGCTAACTGTAAAGTCTGTTCTGGCAATGGGGACCCAGTTTGATCATAACCAGCCCCACCGATCAAACCGTGTTCAATTTCTATTGATAAACCATACGACTGAAAACACTGCAGGACATTGACCGCTTGTTCAACAATTTCAGGACCTATACCGTCTCCTGGCAAAATTAAAATTCTAGACATAATTATTGATAGTATTAGTCATTCATAAATAGCCATGGCATTTGTTGCTTGGCGCGTTCTTCATAGGTATGAATTTCTTTTTCATGCTGCAGCGTAATGCTTATTTCATCTAAACCATTGAGCATACAATGTTTACGAAACGGATCTATTTCAAAACTGGCTTTAAACCCATTATCAGCAGTGACTATTTGTTGTTCTAAATCAATAAACAGACTGAATTTTTGATCTTGTGCACACGCTATGAATAGCTGATCGATTTCTTCATTACTTAGCACCACAGGTAACAAGCCATTTTTGAAACAATTACTAAAAAATATATCGGCAAAACTATTCGATAACACAGCTCTAAAACCGTAATCTGTCATTGCCCAAACAGCATGCTCTCGAGACGATCCACAGCCGAAGTTATCTCTACCTAATAAAATCTTAGCCTCTGAATAGACTTTATTATTGAGAATGAAATTATTATTTAAGCGTCTTTGACTGTTGTCTTGATCTGGCATACCGGGGTCAAGATAACGCCAGTCATCGAACAAATTGGGACCGAATCCACTCTTACGAATAGACTTAAGATACTGTTTTGGAATAATAGCATCCGTATCGACATTAGAACGATCAAGTGGCAACACTTGTGAAGTCAATTGTGTAAAAGCATCCATTAGTTATATCCAATATTCTCTCATAAAGACAATTCTAATCATGATCAATATATTTGCGGGCATCATCAAAATGACCGGCAATACCTGCTGCCGCGGCCATCGCTGGACTCACTAAATGGGTTCGCCCACCCTGACCTTGACGTCCCTCAAAATTTCGATTCGAAGTTGAAGCGCAACGCTCACCCGCCTCCAGTTGGTCAGCATTCATACCCAAACACATAGAGCAGCCCGGATCACGCCATTCAAAACCAGCCTGTTGAAATATCTTATCTAAGCCCTCTTGTTCTGCCTGATGTTTAACCAAACCCGAGCCAGGCACAACCATTGCGAGTTTGATATTAGCTGCCAACTTGCGCCCTTCAACAACTTTTGCAGCAATTCTTAAGTCTTCTATACGTGAATTAGTGCAAGAGCCAATGAAGACTTTATCCACTGCGATTTGATCGACCGCCACACCAGGTTGAAGATCCATATAAGCCAGTGCATTGCGCATGCCTTCTGCTTTAATTGTATTGCTCTCTTGATCTGGGTCAGGAATCACCGCATCAATACCCACCACCATTTCTGGAGAAGTTCCCCAGCTAACCTGTGGCACTAATTGACTAACATCTAAGGACACAACTTGATCAAATTCAGCGCCAGGATCTGACACTAATTGTCGCCATGCCTGTTCTGCTTGTTCCCACATGGCGCCTTTGGGGGCATATGGACGACCGACAATATACTCTAATGTTTGGTCGTCTACCGCCATAATACCTGCACGTGCACCAGCTTCTATAGACATGTTGCAGATCGTCATGCGCGCCTCAATGGACATATTAGAAATTGCAGATCCTGCGAATTCTATAGTGTATCCCGTACCACCTGCTGTACCGATTTTTTCAATCAAAGCTAAAACGACATCTTTAGAAAAAACTCCGATGGGAAGCGTGCCTTGCACATCCACCAACATGGAACGTGTCTTTTTCAACTGTAAACACTGCGTGGCCAGCACATGCTCAACTTCCGAAGTGCCAATACCAAAAGCTAACGCGGCGAGCGCGCCGTGTGTTGATGTATGTGAGTCTCCACATACAATCGTCATACCTGGAAGGCTAGCTCCCTGCTCAGGACCAATCACATGCACAATACCCTGTCTGGGATCATTCATCGCAAATTTATTAAGACCAAAGTATTCACAATTATCATCTAATGCTTGCAATTGAAGACGTGAGACAGGATCTGCAATTTCTTGATCACGGTGAATGGTTGGTACATTGTGATCTGGCACGGCCAATATTGACGCTTTGCGCCATGGTGTTCGACCCGCGGCGCGTAAACTTTCAAACGCCTGTGGAGAGGTCACCTCGTGCACTAAGTGACGATCAATATAAACCAACGTTGTGCCATCTTTTTGAGTATGAACAACGTGGGAATTCCATAATTTATTATATAGCGATTGAGCTGCCATAGCTTTACAGTTCCATTGTTTATTGCGATGCAGGGATATCCGGGCAAGCCGTAGTCACCCCTGCGTTTTGACCTCTATGCCTAAGTGCATGATCGGCTAAAGTCAGCGCCATCATAGCCTCCGCAATAGCAACTGCACGTATCCCCACACAAGGATCATGTCTACCTGTGGTAACCACTTCTGTTTCTTCACCCTGCTCATTCACAGTGGGGCCAGGCACTCGAATACTGGAGGTCGGTTTTAAGGCTATCGACACAGACAGATCTTGCCCAGAACTAATTCCGCCCAGCGTGCCACCAGAGTGGTTACTAGCAAAACCCTGTGGCTGAATATTATCTCTATGTTCACTGCCTCGTTGAGTCACACACTCAAAACCTGAGCCTATCTCAACCGCTTTGACAGCATTGATAGACATCATTGCTTTAGCCAAATCTGCATCCAGACGGTCAAATATTGGCTCACCTAGACCCACTGGCACATGACTGCCTTGTATTAATAAACGGGCTCCAATGGAATCACCATCTCGACGCAATTGATCAAGAAACTTCTCTAAATCAGGCAAACAATTAACATCAGGGAAAAAGAATGGATTGCTTTCAACCTGCGACCAGTCTAATTGCTGTGCACGTATATCTCCTACTTGAGTGACACAGGCATGAATTTGTGTGCCATATTCAGTTTGGAGGAATTTTTTTGCAATTGCTCCTGCAGCTACACGCATCGCAGTCTCGCGCGCAGATGAGCGTCCACCGCCACGATAGTCACGGATGCCATATTTCTTAAAATATGTGTAATCAGCATGCCCCGGACGAAATGTCTGAGCGATTTTAGAATAATCTTTAGAACGTTGATCTTCATTATGAATCAGCAATCCAATGGGCGTGCCAGTAGTTTTACCCTCAAAAACTCCTGATAAGATCTCCACCGTATCTGATTCTCTGCGCTGGGTAGTGAATTTTGACTGTCCTGGTCTGCGTCTGTCTAGATCAGGCTGGAGATCAGCGACTGATAACTCAATACCTGGAGGGCAGCCATCAACAATAGCACCAATAGCCGGGCCATGACTCTCACCAAACGATGTCATAGTGAACAATGTTCCAAACGTATTTCCTGACATTAATCTATCGCTCTCATTTTCTTTTTCGTTGACTCAATGAGTTTATCGCCAGTACTATCTGGCTAAGTTTTGTTGGTGTGAGGCTGCCATCTGCTGGCATTGTTGTGCCGTCAACACGCATACACCCTCTCCCCCATCTTGACAGTCGTGCCACATAATCGGCTGTTGAGAATAATAGGCTTCCAACACATCAGCATATTGACCGACTTCTAGAATTAATATGCCCGACGATGGTAGATACTCTACTGCGTCAGCAATAATTCGTTTAACGATATCGAGACCATCTTCACCAGAGAACAGGGCATGTTGCGGCTCTTGTCTGAACTCTGCAGGAAGTTGGCTTTGCTCACATATCGGCACATAGGGTGGATTAGCCAAGATAATATCATATTGCTGCTTGGGAATCTGTGCATAAACATCTGAACATATGACATTAATCCTTGAGCCTAAGCCATGTTTAGCCACATTTGATCGCGCCACGGCAAGCGCCTGACGATCTATATCCGCCAGATCCACTCGTGCATCAGGGAATGCCATAGCCGCCAGTATGCCAAGACAGCCACTGCCAGTGCATAAATCCAAAACTGCTGAGATCTGCTCATACTGCACCCAAGGAAAGCATTGTTCCAGAACCATATGCGCAATCGGTGAACGTGGAATCAGGACATTAGGATTAACAATGAACTCAACACCTGCTAACCAAGTCTTACCCAAAATATAAGCAAGGGGTTGGTGGTTAATAATGCGTTGCATAAGAATGTCTTGAATACGCTCAATTTCTTGTTGTGTGAGCACTCTATTTTCTTGATCAGGACAAAAGTCTAATGGCAATTGCATCACAAAACTGACAAGATACGCGGCTTCATCAAGTGCAGACTGCATGCCTTGCCCAAACACACAATTACTTTTTGTCAACAGTTTACAGCTCTCATGCAGCACATCTTTGAGATATAAAGAGCGTAGTTTAATTGTCTGTGAAGCCATATAATCCAATTTATGTTAATAACAATAATGTTAATTGAGTGAGCAACTAAGTAATATTGATCAAAGATGAGTGAAACTAAGACTAATTTAACCTTGCTGATATGTGGCCTCTTGGCATTGATTATTGGTCTGGGCGTTTTCAATTATACCTCGCATCAAAAAAATATTGCTGTCGAGGAACAATTGCAACATGCCACTTATTTATATGATCAGCAAGTCGCCATACCTAAGTTTAATTTCATCGACCAACACGGTCAGTCCTTCTCTAACACACATATTCAGGATCAATGGACACTCTGGTTCTTTGGCTTCACCCACTGTCCAGATATTTGCCCAATGACATTGGCGACTTTAACTAATAGTCTCAACCTCATAGAAAAACAACAATCTATTGACGATCTTAAAATTGTCTTCATCTCTGTTGACCCTCAACGTGATGACCCTGAACAAATCAATCGCTATGTCAGTGGCTTTCATCAAAATATCATTGGCGCCTCAGGCTATGATGAACAATTAGCCTTATTCCTCAAAAATATGGGCATCATTGCGACTATTAATAAAGATGAGAATCGTCCTGACGCTTATCAAGTCGACCACAGCAGTGCGCTTTACTTAATCGCACCAAACAATGCAATCAGCGCTGTATTTAATACTCCCCATGATGCCAAAAAGATTTCACAAGACATCATCACAATCAGAAAGCATTTCAAATAATGAACAATCAATACGCGACCCGCTGGGAAAAAACCAAGGGACTGATATTTCACTTCTTCCCTCATCATTATGTATCTCGTGCTACTTACTGGCTGACACGACAAAAACTACCTCTACTAGACACGCTGATAAAACTTTTTATCAAAGTATTCAATGTCAATTTACAAGACGCAAAAATCAAAAACCTATCGGAATTTGAGACATTCAATGCTTTTTTCACACGCGAGCTGGAGCCAGATGCACGCCCCATCGATATTGATGAGCAAGCGATCATTTCCCCCTGCGATGGCAAAATCAGTCAATTCGGCCAGATCGAACAACACTCGCTCATCCAAGCCAAAGGTAAAAACTTCACTTTAAACGAATTTCTCACTCCGAATTGTCAACACATTGAATATTTCAAGGATGGCAATTTTTGCACTATTTATCTCTCCCCACGTGATTACCATCGTGTGCACATGGCCTATGACGCCCAACTCATGGAGATGATTTACGTGCCGGGTCGATTATTTAGTGTAGCCCCTTATGCCCCTAAGGCGATCGACAAACTCTATGCACGTAACGAACGTGTGGTCTGTATCTTCAAAACTCAACATGGCTACATGGCTTCTGTCATGGTTGGTGCCGTCAATGTTGCTGCTATTGATACCGTATGGGCCGGACCCGTCACCCCCCCTCATCTAGATCATGTCATTAGCTATAACTATCAAGACCAATCTATTCAACTCAAAAAAGGGGATTTAATGGGTACTTTTAATATGGGCTCAACTGTGGTGATGATGTACTCAAAAGACTTTGGTAAAGCCATAGACAGCCTCAGCTGTGAGCAAAAAGTATTGATGGGCGAGAAAATCGCCAATGTTTAGCCGCTGCAAGCAGGTAAATCGAATTATGCACCATCAGTCAAGTGTGTTGACTTAACCATTGAACTCAAGCATGAGACCAATCGAAACTCAACACATGAGCAATATTGTCAGTTGCGCACAGTAACATCAGGATTCGGTCTAGGCCCATCGCCACACCAGCACAATTGGGCAAACCTGCATCCAAAGCGGCCAACAAGCGCTCATCTTGTTCTATTTCAGGCAAACCATAGCGCGCGCGACGATGTTGGTCATTGTCAAAACGTTGCGCTTGTTGATGGGCATCGGTGAGTTCCACATAGCCATTAGCACACTCTAGATTTTGAAAGAACACTTCAAAACGCTCAACAACATCGGCTTGCTGCGGATTAACTCTTGCCAATGCTGCCTGCGCAAGCGGATAACCATGAATGACACATAAGCCATCATGTTGCACATGCGGAAGCACACACTCTGAAAACACATAATCCAAACACTGCTCATAACTCAACCGATGTGCATCTACCAATCCATTCGATGAAGCTTGATACATTAAAAAAGCCAGATCCAAATCTGCCAACTCACACTCAAGTACTTGCTTTACTGCTTCACAGTAACTGATAGTTTTAATCGCTAGTGGTTTGCCAAGCAAGATTTCGATCAAGCCAGTAGTCTCTTGTATGATCTGATTGAGATCAAATCCAAGCCGATACCACTCTAGTATGGTGAATTCAGTATTATGTCGCGACCCATTTTCAGATTGCCTGAATGCTTTGCATATTTGATAACAATCCGGCACACCAGCAGCTAACAAACGCTTCATGGCATATTCAGGCGAGGTTTGTAGATAACGCGTTTGTTGCTGAGTCATGATAGCAATAGACTCAATATGAGGCTCAGTTACTGTACGTGCACATAGCAATGGTGTCTCTACTTCCAGTACATTGTGTTGCTTGAAGTAATCTCTAACAGTGGCCATCAATTGCGCACGCTGTTGAATATTTTCAATACTTGCCGTTGGACGCCAATCTTGCATAAATCAGTATTTTCAGATCAATCTCGTATAAGCAAGCGATCTTTCTAAGATCAAAAACTTAGTCTTTGACTCGAGAGGCATATTCACCACTGCGCGTGTCGATACGGATCACCTCCCCTTCCTCGACAAATAATGGCACTTTAACTACCGCACCAGTCTCTAAAGTTGCCGGTTTTGTCGCACCTTGAGCAGTATCCCCCTTAATGCCGGGGTCGGATTGAGCAATAGTCAATTCAACAAAATTAGGTGCCATCACAGATAATGGGGCGCCGTTATACAATGTCACCACACACACATCTTGTTCTTTAAGCCATTGCGCAGAATCACCCACTGCCGTTTCATCTGCAGCATGCTGTTCAAAGCTATTGGGATCCATAAAGTGCCATTGCTCACCGTCACTGTAAAGATATTGCATATCCACTTCCATGACATCTGCCCCTTCAACGCTATCACCAGACTTAAACGTCTTATCCACCACACGCCCAGTTTTCAGGTTACGCACTTTAACACGATTAAAAGCCTGGCCTTTACCTGGCTTAACAAACTCATTTTCCACAATTGTATAGGGATCACCATCCAACATGATTTTCAAACCGGATTTGAATTCATTGGTATTGTAATTCGCCATAAATAAACCTTGAGTGCGTTAATAGACGCGCTATGATAGCGTGCATGTCATCTTCAGAACATCCCCTATACTGGAAAAAAGTTTTTGCTCAATCCTATGTTGGTCTCAATGAGCTTAAGCCAAAATTACCTGACAGCCACACTATGCTAGATCAATATCAAGTGATAGATGGGCTATTCCCTGTGCAAGTCAGTCGACATCTGTTAGAAAAATTCCCAGTCGGACATCCCGTACTCAAACAATATCTTCCAGATATAGAAGAATTAACTAACCCTCCAGAATATGCACGCGACCCAGTGGGTGATCAACAAGCCACGCTAGCCGGTGGATTAATCAAGAAATACCAACATCGCGCGCTACTGATTACTAATAGCACCTGCCCTATTCACTGTCGCTATTGTTTTCGTAAAGATTATCCATACTCGCAACAAACACCCCAGCGCCATCGCTTCAACACAGCTTTGAAATTGATACATGAAGACCCAAGTCTAAATGAAATTATTCTGAGTGGAGGTGATCCACTCAGCCTGGATGACGATTTATTAGATGATTTGATCAAGTCTATAGAAAAAATTCCTCATATAAAAACACTACGTTTGCATACTAAATTTCCTAGCATCTATCCACAGCGCATCACACAATCTTTACTTAACACCTTAGCTAATTGCAGTCTGAAAAAAGTTTGCGTGTTACATATTAATCACAGCGATGAATTAGATGATGAATTTACTCAAGCCGCTGAAAAAATCAAATCCTGTGGAGTGACCTTATTGAATCAATCAGTATTATTGAAAGCAGTCAATGATGACGTGGACACTCTCATTCAACTATCTCATCAATTATTTGCCTCTGGGGTTTTGCCGTATTACTTGCATTTGCTAGACAAAGCACGTGGCACTCATCATTTCTATGTGCCTAAAATACAAGCTGAAAATTTACTGGAAAAAATGAAACAACAATTACCTGGCTATTTAGTTCCTAAACTAGCACAAGAAATTGCTGGACACAGCAGCAAACACTACTAGCTGTTGAATAGAACATTTTGTATGCCTCTTTGGCACATTTATTCCCTACAGTCTGTTGTCATGGTTATCTATAAACTGAAGAAATATGACGACCTACGATATCGCCAGACAAAATCATTAAATTGAAAACTTTGGTGAGTAAACGAGAACCACATGTGTTTATTATGGCGTGCTCTCAAGAGCGGCAATACGCTGATGCAGCGGAGGATGTGACATGAGCAGCTGCTTTAATCCACCACCTAAGCCACCAGAAATACCAAATGCAGCCAGCTCCCCAGGCAAATCTTCTGGCTGATTCACTGTTTGAAGTCGCTTAAGTGCATCGATCATATTTTGCCTTCCCGCTAATTGCGCCCCACCAAAATCTGCCCGAAACTCACGTCGACGCGAGAACCAACTAGCTATAATTGCCGCCACCATACCTAACACTAATTCTGCAACGATACTTCCGATGAAATAACCTGGACCAATACCTCGCTCAATCTTGAACACCACTTTATCAATCATGAGTCCAATAACACGTGAAAAAAGAATCACAAAAGTATTTAATACCCCTTGCAACAGCCCCATAGTGATCATGTCACCATTAGCCACGTGACTCACTTCATGTGCAAGCACCGCCTCCACTTCCTGTTGTGTCATGGAATTCAATAATCCGGTACTGACGGCAATCAATGCATCATCTCTTTTCATTCCAGTGGCAAACGCATTTGGTTGCGGCGAGTCAAAAATTCCCACTTCTGGCATGCCTATGCCCGCATCTTGTGCCTGTTGATAAACCCTTTCCATTATCCAACGTTCAGTATTGTTGCTCGGTTTGTCAATCACTTGCACGCGCATGCTACGCTTTGCCATCTTCTTCGATAGAGCCAGAGAAATGAATGAGCCACCGAATCCAAATAATAAGGCCATAATCAGTATGCCATTCATTTGACCTACCATACCCTGTTCAGCCAACCATCGGTCGATTCCTAGAATGCGTGATGACATACTCAAGACGAGTAAAACACCAAAGTTAGCAGCTAAAAATAATCCAATTCGTGAAAACATAATTTTCCCTCTATGCAAAACTAGCAAACATATACAAGGGTATAGTTTAACGTATGAGTGTGAATACGATAAAACTTTTTAACAAAAAAACAATTCAGTTCTCAGGCCAGAAACAATCAAAAGTACACCAAAGAGACGACCATGGTGATGGTCTCAATATATTATTGCGATTATGCTAGATTTGGTGTTGAAGCCATAGAGGTGAGTAATTCAAACTTTAACTTACCTTCAGGCAAGCTAAGAGGTAAGTTCAGGTTATATTGCTAAGGCAATTAGAGACATTTGGTCTCTCGTTTTCCCCAAAACTTGCTGCTTGTGAAGACTTAAGATTACTAACATACAGCATCGCCTATAAAAAACCACCCTATCCATAAGAGGTGATTAACAAAAAATATAAACAAAAATTAAACACTGACATTATTTAATATTGTTAATATCTCTATCAATTATTAGCTTTATATCTCTATCAACAAATGATCGACCGACTGATAACCACGCGGTAACTTCAAACCCCGTCTGCCACGTTCTGCTGCATATTCATTTATCTCGCTCGGTTTCATAGTCTTATGTTTTTTTCCACATTTTAAAGTAATGGATTCATTCGCCTGTATTATCTGCAGGTGATTAACTCTTTCTTCGTTGGCTTTTAGCTTGGCCGAAGGAATATTAATAATCTTAATACCTTTACCCTTACCCATTACAGGAAATTCAACCAACGGTGTCACTAACATATAACCCTTAGTTCCTGTGACCACAACCATGTCATTATCAATCGATCGCACTGGCACAGGAGGTAAAACTTTTGCTCCACTGGGCACAGATATAATTTTTTTACCCGCCTTGTTACGTGAATACAAGTCTTCCGCTGTGCAAATAAACCCATAACCAAAATCTGTAGCTAAAAAATATTGTGCTTTTGGATCAGACAATAATACACCAACAAACTGAGCACCATCTGCTGGATTGAATCGAGCTGTTAAAGGTTCTCCCATGCCACGTGCAGAGGGAAGTCCATGCGCAGAGAGACTATAAGCACGCCCCAAAGAATCTAAAAACACTGCCATTTGATTGCTTTTACCCATGGCATGAGCTTGATACGTGTCTCCTGTTTTATAATTCATTAACACAGGATCAACTTCATGCCCCTTTGCTGCCCGCACCCAGCCACGCTGAGATAAAATAATTGTCGTGGCTTCTGTCGGCATCAATTGGGTCTCATCCATCTGAGTCGCAACTTCACGCTGTATAACCGGTGAACGTCGATCATCGCCATAGGTTTCAGCATCTTCTAGCAATTCATTGCGAATTAATTTTTTTAATCGCGTTTGTGAGTTGAGGATTTTTTGTAATTCAGTTTGTTCCTTTTTTAATTCATCCGTTTCGGATTTAATCTTAATTTCTTCTAACTTAGCTAACCGTCTCAGTTTGATTTCCAATATCGCTTCAGCCTGAACATCACTCAACTTAAAGCGTTCCATCAGTTCTTTTTTAGGTTCATCAACGGTTCGAATAATGAGAATAATTTCATCAATATTAAGATATGCGATCAACAGACCTTGAAGTATGTGCAAGCGCTCATTAACACGATCTAATCGCCATTGCAGACGTCGAGTGACAGTATCTTTTCTAAAACTCAACCACTCACGCAACAATGTCCGGAGATCTTTGACTTGCGGCCGTCCATCGATACCAATGACATTTATATTAACTCGATAAGTTTTTTCTAAATCTGTGGTTGCGAATAAATGTGACATAAGCGCATCGGTATCCACCCGATTGCTACGGGGAATAATCACTAATCGTACGGGATTTTCATGATCTGACTCATCACGCAAGTCCTCTACCATAGGTAGTTTCTTGGCATTCATCTGCTGAGCTATCTGCTCTAATACACGCGCACCAGATACTTGATACGGCAATGCAGAAATAACAATGCCATCACGGTCTTTGGTGAACACCGCTCGCATGCGTGTCTGACCTGTACCATTTTCATAAATATTACGTATATCTTCAGGCGTGCTGATGATCTCAGCAGCTGATGGGTAATCAGGCCCCTGAATATGTTCACATAATTGCGCCACAGTCGCTTTTGGCTCGTCTAATAAACGTACACAAGCGTCCACCACCTCACGTAAATTATGGGGTGGAATATCTGTCGACATACCCACAGCAATTCCCATCCCACCATTCAATAAAATATTAGGCAAACGCGCGGGCAATACCTGAGGCTCTTGCAAAGTCCCATCAAAATTAGGCGCCCAATCCACCGTACCCTGTCCCAGTTCTTGTAGTAAAGCCTTAGCATAAGGCGTTAATTTAGATTCGGTATAACGCATGGCAGCAAAAGATTTAGGATCATCTGTTGAGCCCCAGTTACCTTGACCATCAACCAGAGGGTAGCGATATGAAAATGGCTGCGCCATAAGAACCATTGCCTCATAACAGGCAGAATCACCATGGGGATGAAATTTACCTATTACGTCACCCACTGTTCTCGCAGACTTCTTAGGTTTAGCACTTGCTGACAAACCTAATTCCGACATCGCGTAGATTATGCGTCTTTGCACCGGCTTCAGACCATCACCGACCTGTGGTAATGCACGATCTAAAATCACATACATCGAATAATCAAGATAAGCTTTTTCTGTGAATGTTTGCAAAGGTAAACGTTCTACATCACCGTAATCAAACTCTAAATTATTTTTACTCATCGCTTTATCATTTCTCTATGTTTGCGCAAGATCGCCTTTCTTTTCTAGCCATGATTTACGCGCTTGAATAGTCTTCTTGCCCAACAACATATCCATCACCTTATATGTATTATCACCCGGCTCTATAGTTAACTGAACGAGACGACGACTATCTTTTGAAATAGTTGATTCACGCAACTGCGATGGATTCATTTCTCCCAGACCTTTAAAACGTGTAATGTTAATTTTGGTTTTTTCAGCTCCTAGTTTGTCTAATATTCTTTGTCTTTCGGCGTCATCTAAGGCGTAATATACTTCTTTCCCAACATCAATTCTGAACAACGGCGGCATAGCAATATAAACGTGCCCAGCCTCAATCAATGCGGGGAAATGACGCAAGAACAGAGCGCATAATAGCGTAGAGATATGCAAACCATCAGAGTCTGCATCAGCCAAAATACATATTTTACCGTAGCGCAGTTTAGACAAATCAGCATCCCCAGGATCAACACCAATGGCGATAGCAATATCGTGCACCTCCTGTGAGCCCAATACTTGATCAGACGCCACTTCCCAACTATTCAGTATTTTTCCACGCAAGGGCATAATTGCTTGATATTCTCGGTCACGTGCTTGTTTGGCTGAGCCACCTGCAGAATCTCCCTCCACTAAAAACAGCTCGGTTTGCGTCATATCTTGAGATGAACAATCAGCCAACTTACCGGGCAATGCTGGTCCAGCTGTGACTCTTTTTCGAACCACCTTTTTAATTGCACGCAAACGCTTTTCCGCATTCCTTATTATCGCTTGAGCGATTGCTTCAGCAGACTCAATATTCTGATGCAACCATATATTCATGGCATCTTTTACCACCGTGGCCACAAAAGCTGCACTCTCACGCGAACCAAGACGCTCCTTGGTTTGCCCTGCAAACTGTGGGTCCTGCATTTTAATCGACAACACATAAGCCAACTGTTGCCAAACATCCTCAGGAGCAATTTTTACCGCTCGAGGTAATAATTTACGGGTTTCACAAAAATCCCGTAGTGCATCAGTTAATCCCGTCCTGAAACCATTGACATGAGTGCCACCTTGAATCGTAGGAATCAAATTAACATAACTCTCAGACACCCAGTCACTACCCTCCTCCACCCACATTAGTGCCCAATCTGCGGCTTCGTTGTCATTAGCAATGTGACCAACAATAGGTTGACTAGGGAGCAAGGCCATTCCCTTCAAGCTCTGTGCAAGATAGTCGCTGATGCCAGCTTCATAACACCACTCTAGGGTTTCTTTTTTGCTTTCATCAGTAAATTTAATCTTAAGCCCTGGGCATAGCACAGCCTTTGCTCTTAGCAGATGAGTCAATTTTGGAATTGAAAACTGCAAGCTATCGAAATACTGTTTGTCAGGCCAAAATCTTAGTGTCGTACCCGTGTTGCGCTTAGCCACTTTACCTACCACTTTCAGATTCTGATCTTTTTCGCCACCGGCAAAGCTCATCGCATACTCTTTACCGTCACGACGCACAGACACATGTAAATGCTTCGATAAGGCATTTACCACCGATACCCCTACACCATGTAATCCACCAGAAAACTGATAATTTTTATTGGAAAACTTTCCACCTGCGTGCAAAGTACTCAGAATCACCTCGACCCCAGGCTTATTTTGCTCTGGATGAGTATCGACTGGCATTCCACGCCCATCATCGCTGACTTCTAAAGAACCATCTTTGTATAAATTGACAGTGATGGCCTGAGCATAACCCGCCATAGCTTCATCGACGCTATTATCAATTATCTCTTGTGCTAAATGATTTGGACGTGCAGTATCAGTATACATGCCTGGACGTTTGCGCACCGGATCAAGGCCACTAAGTACTTCAATTGCGGCTGCATCATATTGTTTAGACATGGATTTGAATTCTTATTAATTGAGTAAGTGAGTTAGGACTAGCAGGTATTCTATCCGAATAATTCAAACAATGACTACCCACCTCCATATATCGACGCATCCACAAAAAAATATCAATGTATTTGCGTCTGCTGGTTCAGGCAAAACTTATCTTCTGATTACACGCATCTGTCGTCTTCTCATTCATGGCACCGAGCCCCAACAAATTCTCGCTATCACTTTCACACGTAAAAGTGCAGCTGAAATGAAGCAACGGCTATTTGAACGACTTGCTAGCTGGGCAATGATGGATGATGCCGCACTGTATGAAGAACTTAAGTGCTTTGAAGATAAAGTTGATCAAAAGCTACTTCACCAAGCACGACGACTTTATGAAAAATGCTTATTTTCTGATCAAGCGATACGCATTAGTACTTTTCATTCCTTCTGCGAAGATGTTATTCGCGCGTTCCCGCTAGAAAGCGAACTACCCAATGCCTTCGATCTAACGGAGCATACCCAACCGATTCTGCAACAAGCCTGGCAGCGTCTATTACAACAAAGCGAACGTGATCAAAACCTAGCCGAAGCGATGATCACGCTGTATCGCGCATGTAATGGCCCTCAAGCCACTCGTACAGCATTAATTTGCCTACTTGATCAGCGCAATGCTTGGCGCGCTATGTGTCAGTCTAATCGCGGTAACTTATCCGCACATAAAGCGACTGATGCTGCATTTTGTTATCAACGCTTAATCGATCAACTTGATTATAAATCCGACATTGACCAATGCTGGCTATATGAGTCCTCTGCCAATGCATCTCTAAAAAAAATGATGCATTTATTAATAAATAAAGATAGTAGCAAGATGCATCAAAAAATGTCGGCAGACATTGCAAATTATTTAGAACAATCACAGGCTGAGCCTCAACATAAATTTTCCGCATTGAGAAAAATTTTCTTAACTCAAGAAGATCGACCACGCAATTTTAAAATCAACAAAAAATGGCAACAATCCCTGTTGAATAAAGATCATGATTTTCTCATCAACGCTCATGCCCAGTTTAGTCAAGCCTTAATAGACATTATTGATCAACATAAACATCAGCACTTATTAGATCTCAACCAGGCTTGGTTTAAAGCCGGTGAAGTTTTCATAGATATTTATCAAACCATCAAATATCAACAAGGTGTTGTCGACTTTGATGATCTTGAGTGGGAAACCTATCGACTCCTGCAATCAGAACTTAATGTAGAGTGGGTTCAATACAAGCTAGGACAACGCATTCAGCATTTTCTGGTGGATGAATTTCAAGACACCAGCTCGATACAATGGCAGCTTTTAAAACCCCTGATTGTATCCTCTCAAGAACAACATAATGATCAAAACAACAGCTTATTCTTAGTTGGAGATATCAAGCAATCCATCTATCGTTTTCGAGGTGCTAACTCAGAGATTCAATCTTTAGCCTCTGCTTGGTCACAGCAACGCCTTCAAAGCCTAGAATTAAGCAATGATCATTCCTGGCGTTCCTCACCCGCTATAATCAACTTTGTGAATACCATATTCACAAGTTCACACTTAGAATCACGCATCCATGGCTTCAATAGTCATAGCTGCGAGCAGGAGCAACTATGGGGCTATGTGAAAGTATTGCCACTGATTCCCTGCGCACCCAAGTCACAGACTATCGAATTTAGAAATCCATTGACTCATGCCAGAGGGCAAAAACAATTCAGCAGCTACTACATGGAAGGTTGTCAAATCGCTGATGAGATTCAAACTCTCATTCATCAGCCAACAATCATCACTGATAATGGACAAATCAAGGTCGCTCAATATAGTGATATTTTGATCCTCGTCAAAACCCGTTCACATTTAGAAGAACTCAAGCAAGGTCTCAGTAGTCGTGGTATTCCTTTATTCAGTCATGATAGCAATAAGCTGCTGGATTATTTAGAAATAAAAGACTTACTGGCATTGTTAGAGATACTGATCAATCCCCATAATGATCATAAGCTCGTGCATGTTTTAAAGTCACCATTATTTTCTATCACCGATCAACAACTAATTGAATTAAAACTTTGCGAAAAAGATCGATGGATGGATAAACTCAAACATCAGGCCGCCTGTCATCCTACAAACCATCCATTTCACTATGCCAAGAATAAATTGACACAATGGCAAAATGCTGCTGATCAACTGCCCGTGCATGACCTCATGAATACTATCTACAGAGAGTTAGATATATTGAACCGATATCGTTCGGCTTGTGGCAGGCAAAATAGCGCTCAAGTAATAGCACGACTGCAGCAATTTTTATATCAATGCTTAGCCCTCGATAGTGGTCGCTACTCAAATATCGATAGGTTTTTAAGCCGCATTCGAGAAATTAATCCAGACACAATTATGCAAGCAGATCAGAGTCAAGATTGCGTCTCAATTATGACGGTGCATATGGCTAAAGGTTTGGAAGCGCCTATTGTCATCATGGCAGATTGCGGGCCAACGGCTAACCGTAGTGATCAATTCAAAGCGCAGGTAAATTGGCCTGTGCAATCACCACAGCCGATCACCATTATGTTGACTACAAAACCAAGCACCCTAAGTCAGTCTGTTATTCACTATCTTCAGGAATCACAACAAAATGATAATGAAGATATCCATCTACTCTATGTTGCGATGACACGCGCCAAGCAAATATTAATCATTAGCGGCTCAGATAGTGAAAAAAACAGTGCGCATAATTGGCACAGAGACATTTGCCATGCATTGGATATACCAGTTGATGAAGGTTATTTACAAAATTATGGACAACCCGATCAAATACCTACACCAATTGATTCACAACAGCCAAGCCCTGAGATTGAATTTGACGAGCGGTTATTTCAGGATCTGCCGACTCACACGGTGAGCGATTTGAGTACTCAGCACAATGCAATTGCACAACAAGCAAGTCAAGATGGCGTCATCGTGCATAAGATTCTGGAGCTGTTATCGACGCAACCCTATGACGATCAAACACTCCTGAATCGGATTCAGATTGAGACTCAACTCAAACCTAGTCGAGCATCATTTGCTACACTCAAACAACAAGCCCTCACGTGCATGAACGACCACAACATTGCAAATGCTTTCAACATTGAGCCTTATCAACAAGCTTATAATGAATTTTCTTGCGCTCACAATGGGCAAATCCATGTCATCGATCGTCTTATTTTATCACCACAAACGGCATGGATCATTGATTACAAAACTCAACAGACAATTGACCCGCAGCAACTGCAACAAGAGGCAGAAAAATATTCTGCACAACTACGACGTTACCAATCCGCCATCGCGGCCATCTACCCACACCACACTATTCGCTGTTCAGTGATATTTACGCGTTTGCCTGCGCTGGTTGATATAAATATAGACTAACAGTGAAAAATTGCTTACTGATTCAACTGCTGGAGAAGCTTATCTGCAGGCAGGTAGCCAGGCAATAATTCACCCTCTTGGGTGAGAATAGCAGGTGTACCATTAACACCGATTTTACGTCCTATTTGAAAATGCTCAGCAATCGGATTATCACAATCCAGTGGCTCAATATCTTCCCCTAGTTTGGCGCTAGTCAGTGAAATTTTTCGATCCGCACTACACCATACACTGACCGCCTTGGTGTAACTTGGAGTATTCAAACCATTTCTAGGAAATAACAGATAATTAATTTTGATACCGTTAGCGACATATTGATCGATTTCAGCATGCAGTTTACGACAATATCCACAATCTATATCTGTGAAAATAGTCACTGTATGACGTGCATTCTCCGGACCAAAACTCACCGACTCTTGCGCCATGACTTCAGTTAAATATTTTTTTCTCGCATTAGCCGAAGCTGTCTTAGTAAGATTTTTTCTACCATCGTCAAGATCGATCATTTGCCCCTGCAATACATAACGCCCATCAGCCGAAATATATAAGATATCAGTTCCATAATAGACCTCATACATGTCTTTAATCGGTGACAGCTTAATCTCATTCGGTACATTAACTGGAGAAATTTCAATAAGCTTTTCTCTTAAAGATTCAATCACCTGTGCATTGTGCAGCATAGCCTCATCCATCTGATCTATCGTGACGTCTATATTATTTTGCTCGATCTCTTGTGCTGATGGCTGATCTAAATGATCATCTGCAAAAACATAGGCAGAAAAAATTACTGCATATAATGAAAGAGCATAAGGGCTGATTCTTTTAAACATATTGTATTCCTAAATTTATGATAACTTGAAGCACAGGACAGTCTTCCTATTCTATAATCTTGCCAATCCCACACCAATTGTACTGTGTATGCCATTAATAAGCATATAAATTAGCGCAATAAAACATACCCACCATTATCCGCGCGGATGATGTTTTTGATGTATCTCTCGCAAACGCGCCTGAGCAATATGCGTGTACACTTGAGTTGTAGATAAATCACTATGACCGAGTAATAATTGCACAACTCTAAGATCTGCACCATGATTAAGCAAATGCGTCGCAAAAGCATGTCTTAAGGTATGCGGACTCAAATGCTTGCTAATCCCGACATTAGCAGCGTGACGTTTAATAATGTGCCAAAACGTTTGGCGCGTCATTCCCTGACCACGATTAGACAAAAATAGTACATTACAGTCATTGTCTGGCTTTAATAAACTTAACCTTGCATGAGAAAGGTATTTCTCAATATATTCTCCTGCTTGATCACCAAAAGGCACTAATCGCTCCTTACTGCCCTTCCCAAACACTTTAAGAATGCCTGCGCGCAGGTTCACTTGCGTTATACTCAGATTTATCAACTCTGACACACGCAACCCACTCGCATACAGCAATTCCAACATCGCTCTATCTCGAATGCCTTGTACTTTTTCACAATCAGGGGCAAGCAATAATTTTTCCACCTCCTCTTCTGTTAACACATCTGGGAGGTGCCGCCCGAGTTTTGGAAATTCAATTTTTTCAGAAGGATCAAAGGAGATTTGTCCATATCGACATTGATGCTTATAAAAACGACGCATACTGGATAATAAACGCGCGCCACTGCGCGTCTTCATCCCCCCCTGGACGCGGTGCGCAAAGTATATGAGCAAGTCATCGTGAGCGACTTGTAAAATAGATAAATCACGCTCAGCACACCAAGTTGATAAATTAAAAAGGTCATTGCGATAAGCACTCAGTGTGTTTTCACTCAGACCAAATTCCATCCACACTTTATCAATGAACAATTCTACGGCCTGATGACTACATGCAAGTTGGGATTGATTAATTGGTTTAGTCATTAGTTCGGCCACATCCTCATTAACGCTTACAATTCACGCTTAAATTCACCGTGATCCAACTCCTGATGCACATGGCAACCTCAGAGGAGAAATTTAAATCATACCCATTAAACATATATACTCTGACCTTGGATAAACCCTATACTGAATATATAAACATAAACCGTGCTGATTTGCCCTAATATTCGAGTATTAGCCGCATATTTTAGCTATCAACGCCACAATAATTCACACAAGCTATGACTGATTTAACACAACAACCCCCTGTTGGGCTCATCAAACGTTTTATCTGCATGTTTTATGATGGGGTATTACTTATTGCTGTCTTGTTTTTTGCTTCCATATTAGTCGCTGTTCCATTTGAAATCACTCAAGAGCATCCCTGGTATCCACTTTACGGACTGTATATCTATGGTGTCGGTTTCATCTTCTATGCTTGGTGTTGGGTACACGGAGGCCAAACACTTGGACTTAAAACTTGGCGTTTGAAAATCACCATGAATGACGGCAGTCAAGTCACATGGAAAGCGGCATTCCTGAGATACTTAGGCTCGATACTATGCTGGCTGAGTGTTGGCATCGGTTTTTTATGGTGTTACACCAATCAAGAACGTCGCGCATGGAACGATTTAATCTCCAGTACTCATATCGCTCGTTGCCCTAAACCATAATAACGGACAATATCGCTACTTACCTCAAGATAAAATAAAACCATGCCTCATACCCTAACCAATGATTTTATTGAATCAAATTTTGGCTAACAGGTAGAATCACATATTGTTACCTTTGACGAAAAGACATAAATCAGGAGCACCCATGAAATATACGGCAAAAAAAAGCCACCTAGTTAGTGAAAAAAGCGCATGCGTGATCATCGCAATCCCCGCTAACAAGCGTTTGGACGAAGAGACAAAACAACTAGACGATCAATATCAAGGCATGATTTCTTCGGCTCTTAAAAATGGAGATATATCGGGCTCATTAGCAAAAACACTCCTATTACATACCCCTGCCAACAGCGCTCACAAGCGAATTCTGTTGGTTGGTTCAGGCAAATCAGCTGAGCTAGATATAATCGCCTTCAAAAAAATCGTCAACGCCTGTGCTCGTACCCTAAAATCTATTAAAGCGACAGATGTGTGCAGCACATTGTGCAATTTAGTTGTCAAAGATCAGAATATTCGTGCGCTTACACGCATGCACATCTTATTGTTCACTGATAACTTCTATCGTTACGATCATACATTATCCAAAAAGAATACGCCGCCAACGCTTAAGCGCATGACTTTTATATGTACCAGTGCAGCGGACATAAGCAACATCAAGCAAGCGATCGTGCAAGGTCAGGCGATTGCCCAGGGTATGATCACCACTAAAGAATTAGGCAATCTGCCCGCCAATATTTGCACACCGACCTATCTTGCTAATCGTGCTAAAGAAATTAAGCGCGGACACAGTAAATTATCTGTCGAAGTATTGGATGAAGCAGCCATGAAAAAACTTGGAATGGGCTCATTACTTTCAGTATCTGCGGGTAGCGCGCAACCAGCAAAACTCATCGCCATGCACTACAAAGGCGGTAAATCTTCCAGCAAACCTGTGGTTCTAGTTGGCAAAGGTATAACTTTTGATACCGGTGGTATTTCTCTCAAGCCCGGTGCAGCTATGGATGAAATGAAGTTTGACATGTGTGGAGCAGCAGCTGTTTTAGGCACCATGCAAGCCATTGCTGAAATGAAATTAGCCCTTAACGTGGTGGTGCTAGTCGCTGCGGCT
>Ga0181581_10000422_pt1 | contig 31522 bp, 31 predicted proteins | sample 071ome_22_FD_132433 | JGI IMG/M metagenome (GOLD analysis project Ga0181581, IMG submission 132433) | Coastal salt marsh microbial communities from the Groves Creek Marsh, Skidaway Island, Georgia - 071404AT metaG (megahit assembly) | ecosystem: Environmental > Aquatic > Marine > Intertidal... | reverse complement strand
GACGCGGAGCGCGATCCTGCTGGCCCGCAATCACTTGCCAACACTGTGGAGCAAGGACAGTGTCGGCGCTTGTATCGATCCTGTTGTCAGTTCTTTGCAATCCATGGGCCAACTCTGCAGGGCCCGTGTTTACTGGGCCTGGCGGTGATCTGGCGATGAAATTGTCCGGGTTCTGTAACTATATGATTATTAGTTGGCGAATAACGTTACTGCGTATTAATCACTAGTGATCAGCAGCCCTGAGGCCAGGGCGTGTTCACATTTCGCCGGGAAACGAAAAAGGGCGAAGGAAAGCGCTCTCCTTCGCCCTTGGACAGTGATTTGCGGGAATTATTCCTCGGTTTTCATTTTGAAATCCGAGCCCAGCGCGGGATTGATGTAGTCGTCCGGTAATACCCGGTCAGGGTCAGGACGCACACTTAGGTAGTCCACATGCACGGGAACCTCCAGCCAGCCATGGGGTGTACCGGCAGGAATAATGATGATATCGCCTTCCTTCACATGCTTGGCCACCCAGTCGCCAACGATGAGGCCGCTGCAGGAAGGGCCGTTCAGGGTGGTGGTCACGTTGCTGTCGGGGCTCGACAAGGCGCCGTTGTAAATTTCGCCCCCCGTCACCAGGGTGCCGGAACCGGATGCGATGTAATAGGACTCAGTCTGGTGGATATGCATGATGCCGCGGGCACCGCTGGGGCGATTATTGGTCATGGTGCCACAGGGATTCTCCACATTCTGGTTATCCCGGGCCGAACCGCGCTCGACTGCGCCGCGGTGAATGATACCCACGGACAGATTGAGCGCACCGATGTCACGGCTGATGATCTGCCGGTCCACTCCGGGCAGTTCATTCACCATCTGCCATTGTTCTTCGGTGATGTAGGTGGCGTAAGTCTGGTCGTTGTCCTGTGCACTGGATATGGCTGCCACGGCGAGGGGTAGGGCGGCCAGCACGCATTTGAGGCTTCTTCGCATTGTGATCTCCTGTTTATTGTTATGGATGGGCCCGTAGGAGTGGGGTAGGTCGACTGTAGCGCCGGAGCTTGATGCTGTCCAGCCGCGTCGATCCTGGAAGAGACAGTGAGGCGCTTGCTCGGCAGTACAGCCGCTCGGCGCTCAGTGAAACTTGCTGGCACGACATCCTGTCAATGCTGCTAGATATCTTCCTCAGCCGCAGAGCCTGGGTCGGGATCGAGGTCATCACCCACGTCTTCAACACTGTCGGACTCTTCCACCTCCACCCTCGGATCCAGCTGGAATGAAGCCTGGGCGGCGGCGGTGGTGGCGAGCGTGAAGTCGCCCTGGTTGAGGGAGGCTTCCTTGGTGCGGATCATGAACAGGATCAGCAGACTGCCCAGCAGCAGGACCACCATGTGGTAGCCGAAGAACAGTTGTGGACCGAAGCGGGTCATGAGTTGGGAGGCAATCATGGGACCGATGATGGAGCCCAGGGCATTGAGCATCAGCAGGCCGGTGCCCAGCTCGATGAATTTCCCTTCCCGGGCATTGTCATTGGCCAGCGCCAGGCTCACAGCATAGATAGGCAGGGCACAGGCGCCGAACACGAACATGAGCAGGGGTATCAGGCTGGCGGGCAGAATGAGGGCGAGCAAGGCAATGGCGGAACCGGACAGCATGCAGAGCATGATCACGTAGCGGCGATCCAGTCTGTCGGATATCCGCCCCAGGGGAAACTGGGACAGTGCGCCGCCGGCGATGGTGAGGGACATCATGAAGCTGATGGTGAGTACCTCCAGTCCACTCTGCAGCCCATACACCGGGCCGAGGCCATAGACAGAGCCGGCCACCATGCCGGAGATGATCGAGCCGGTGGTGGCGGCACGGGAGGTGCGCACGACCAGCATCGGAGAAAATTTTGCGGCCGGAATCGCCCTCGGATGGGCCGAGCGGGTCAGGCATACCGGCAAGCCGGCCAGCACGATGAGGATGGCGGACAACATGAACAGACGGTCGCCATCCAGTTCGGCGACGTTGATCAGCAACTGCCCGGAGGCCAGACCCACCAGCACGATCACGGTATAGGACGCCAGCACACTGCCCCTGGATTCCGGGATGGCCTGTTCGTTGAGCCAGCTCTCGATGACCAGGTACAGACCAGCGATGGCGATGCCGGTCAGGAAGCGCAGTACCATCCATGCCATATAGAAGTCGGCGATCGGCAGGGTGAGAATGGCGGCAGTGAGCACGATCACCAGGCAGGCGAAGGTGCGGATATGCCCAACCCGGCTGACCAGTCCTGGAATGGTGAAACAGCCTGCGATGAATCCGCAGAAGTACAGGGAACTGAGGAAGCCGATCTGGGTGGGTGACCAGCCCATCAATTCCGAGCGCAGCGGCACCAGGGCCAGTTGCAGTCCATGACCCGTCAGCAGCAGGGCAACACCCAGCAACAGGTTGGACAGTTTGAACAGCGATGCGATCATTGTTTTGCGTTTAATTAACCTGCTTTAGCCGTGCGTTGCTCGCCCGGGCCGAAACCAGGCAGGTTTGATTCAGTACGTTCCAAAACCCTGGAGCCTGGCTGCCAATAATTGTTTTCCGGCATATTGTGTTCTGCAAAATTCGGCATAAGATAGTTAGTGCATCACAACGGGTGATGTATTCTGGAGTATGACCCAATGAAGAAAACAACTAGTGCTAAACCCGCTACAAGCAAGCCCGGTTCGAAAGCCAAGCCAGCCGTCAAGCCTGCAAGCAAGGTGAAGGCTCCCAAGAAATAAGTAGCTAAGCAGTTCCAGTTGTTTCGTGAACGAGCCGGCCCCTGGGCCGGCTTTTTTCGTTCACGGTTGTTTGCTGATTAAGTCCGTTGTCTAAAAGTCCTGGTCGTTAAAATCGAACAGTGTCTTGCCGCCATTCAGCATCACTTCCTTGTGCAGTTTGGCGCGGGGTAGCAGCTTCTTGTAGTAGAAGCGTGCGGTCTTGATCTTGCCCTGGTAATAGTCCGGGTCTTCGGTGCCGTTGTCCAGGCAGGTATAGGCAGCGTCTGCGATCTTCGCCCAGAAATACGCCAGGCTGACATAGCCAGCATACATCAGATAGTCGTAAGCCGCAGCGCCCACCTCGTCCCGATTCTTCATGGCCTTCATGCCCACCTTGCGGGTGAAGCTTCCCCATTCCCGGTAGTGACGACGCAGCGGACGGATAAACTCCTGCATCTTCTTGTTCTCGTTGTCGCGGCAGAAGCGGTGAATGATGCGAGTCCAGAAGCGTAACATCGTGCCGCGGTCAGCCAGCACCTTGCGGCCGATCAGGTCCAGGGCCTGGATGCCCGTGGTGCCCTCATAGAGTGTGGCTATGCGCGTGTCGCGAACGATCTGCTCCATGCCCCATTCCTGGATATAACCGTGACCACCAAAAACCTGTAGCCCATTATTCGCCGCCTCGAGTCCGGTCTCCGTGAGGAAGGCCTTGGCGATCGGGGTGAGCACATTCATGATGGCTTCGGCTTCTTCCCTGTCTTCCTCGCTGGAATTCGCCGCGTGCAATACATCACCCAACTGGGCGCAGTAATAGATCATGGCGCGGCCGCCTTCGGCAACGACACGCTGGGTCAGCAACATGCGTCGCACATCCGGATGCACGATGATCGGGTCTGCCGGCTTCTCCGGCGCGACCGGTCCGGACAATGCGCGCATGGCGAGCCGGTCCCGGGCATAGGCCAGGGAACCCTGGTAGCTGAGTTCGGCAGCAGCCTGACCCTGCAGTGCAGTACCCAGGCGTGCGAAGTTCATGAAGGTGAACATGCAGCGCAGGCCTTCATTCTCGGGGCCAATCAGATAGCCTGTCGCCTCGTCGAAGTTGAGTACGGCGGTGGCATTACCGTGAATGCCCATCTTGTGTTCAATGGAGCCGCAGTTCACGTTGTTGGGCGCCATGGATTCCGCATCCAGTTTGGGGACGATGAACAGGCTGATGCCCTTGGTGCCGGCGGGCGCATCGGGCAGACGCGCCAGTACGATGTGCACGATGTTGGGCGCCATGTCGTGTTCGCCGGCGGAAATGAAAATCTTGGTGCCGCTGATGCGGTAACTGCCATCGGCCTGGGGCTCGGCCCTTGTCTTCAGCAGGCCAAGGTCGGTGCCGCAGTGCGGTTCGGTGAGGCACATGGTGCCGGTCCATTCACCGCTGATGAGCTTGCTCAGGTAAGTCTGTTTCTGCTCCTCGGTGCCGTAGGCTTCGAGGGTCAGCTTGGCGCCATGGCTCAGGCCGGGGTACATACCCCAGGCCCAGTTGGCGGTGCTCACCATTTCATTGAGTGCTACCGAAAGCGATTCGGGCAAGCCCTGGCCACCGTATGCCGGATTGCCCGCCAGCGAGGGCCAGCCGCCTTCCACGTATTGCTGATAGGCTTCCTTGAAACCCGGCGGGGTTGTGACCACACCCTTGTCGAATTGACAGCCGACCTGGTCGCCGGACTGGTTCAGCGGCGAGAGCACTTCCTGGGCAAACTTGCCGCCTTCGCTGATGATGGCATCCACCAGGTCGCGGCTGGCCTCGCCGGCATCGATGCGCGCGTAGTGTTGCTCCGCATCGAGCACGTCATAGAGGGCAAATTGGATGTCGCGCACGGGCGCTCGGTATTCGGCCATGGAGTATCTCCTGCTGCTACTGCCTCTGCTGCTATTACTACTACTTATTACTACTCCTCAATTCTGGCGGCAGATCAGCTTTCACGCAAAAGCAATTCGGATGCTGCAATACGGGCGCCTACGCCTGTGCGGCAGGGGTCGCCGGTACGGACGACAGGGCGCGCAGGAAGGCGTCCAGCGCACGTTCCGTGTCCTGCAGTGCGGCCTCATCATCCGGGGCAAAGCGGCTGTCGTTGTAGTGCTGCAGGAAGCGGCGCGCCGCAGCCTGCCACTCCTCCGGCCAGCTCGCAGGCAGGTTATTGGCGTAGGTCTCGGCGGTCCACGATGCCTGCGCGGGCAGATTGGCCTTGTGCAGGAAGCGCTGCCAGAGTCTGTGCCAGCGCCGCGCCCGGGTATTCAGCCGCCGCCGTTCGCCCTGAATACGCCGATACTCGCGCATGAAGAGGAATAGCAGGATTGCCAGGCCGCCCCAGCGAATCAGGCTGGCCACTACTTCATCGGCCAGGATGCTGTCGATGAGGAGTTGCCACTGGCCGGCGAGGTAGTGATACCAGCGGCTGGCGCTGGATGACTGGTAACCGCCGAAGAAGGATTCGATGCTGGGAGGCGTGGGATCCACCGTGTGCCAGTAACCGGCTTCATCCTGCCACTCCACCCAGCTGTGGGCATCCCGGTCTCGCACCAGCCACAACTCGGGTGACAGTTGCTCGTTGATGGCATAACCGCTCACCAGGCGACTGGGTATGCCATTGGCACGCAACGCCAGGGTGGTCGCGGTGGCGAACCAGAAACAGTAACCCTCGCGGTCGTTCAGGTAGAAATCATGGAAGGGCTGCTCGGGATCGAAATCCACCTGCAAGGTATAGCGACGGGTAACGAAGTGGTTCACCGCATTATCGACTGTGGCGATGCGCCGATCGCCGGCGAAGCCCTCGCTCTTGAGCTGCAGGCTCTCATCCCAGAAGCGTGGCAGTTGCAACAGTGCCTCGTCGATCCTGCCAGGCTCCGGCTGGCTACCGAACTCGACCTGCCAGCGGCGGTCGGCGCCGCGATCATAACTGGCAGTCCACACATTGGCGCCATCCTTGCGCATGCTGCCGAAGGTACCGCTTACATGGGTGGCGCCGGGTGCCAGGAACAGGTAGTTGTCGCTGCCCAGATAATCGATCTGGAAACTGCCAGTCTGCTGTGGTGCATACTGGTTGTTCTCCAGTGGGTAGCGCCATTCACCAGCCGGGGTCAGCTCGGCGTCGAAGTTGGTCAGGATCTGTACCGTATCCTCAGCACCGCGCCAGATGTAGTCTTCATCGAGCGCGGTGAGGCGGTTTCCAACCAGGTAGCGTCCCGGGTTTTGTTCGCTGCGAATGCGCAACACCGCACGACTGGAGGGACGCACGAAGTTGGATGCGTTGAGCTGCTGATTCGGTGAGAACCCCGAGGCGGTAAAGCTGCGCGGGGATGGCATGAGATTGCCGATCGCGGCGATCACCGGACGTTGGCCCAGCTCCAGCATCTCATTCATGACCGGCACGGTCAGGGCGAGGGGCACCAGCAACAACACCCTTTGCAGCAGGAAACCGCGGCTGCGGTCGGCAAGCAGTGTGGCGCAGGCGAGCAGGATGCCGGCCACGATGAACAGGCCCATGCGCTCACCCAGAATTTGCACGATGCTGGATTCGGGCGCCTCCATCATTACCAACAGTAAGAGCCCGGTGACCAGTATCGATTGCGTGTCACGATCGATGGCGGTGGCGCCGGCATCCGACTCCGCATCATTGCGTGCGGCGAAGATCCAGATCAGATAGAGCAGCAGACTAAGAATGAGACCTGCCCCCAAACCATTCTCCTGGGGCCAGCTGCCATCCAGTGCCCAGTCTTCCAGAACCTGGTTGCCCATGAATGCACCACTGGTGAGAAGCACAAACACCAGCCCCCAGGTCGGGCGTTCCACTTTCAGCACGCGACCGCCCGCGAGGAAGCTGAGGCCAATGCCGCCGAAGGTTACCGCAGGAATCTCCATGGACAGTCCCAGGTGCCAGCACAGCACACTGAGGAACAGGCTCAGGCAGACGGTGCTGGGTGACATCATGGCTTTGCCTCCCCGCCAGTCTCGGCACCGAGCTGTACTTCGATGAACTGCGGTCCCACCGGCAGGCTGTCCCGGTGATCTTCGTTCTCTGCAATGAGAAATACCAACACCAGGATGCCCTGTCTCTGCCAGCGCTCCACCTTCGCCTGGGCCTCCGGACACCAACGTCCGGTCACCAGGATATGCAGCCCGTTCTCATCACTGACGCCATCTGGTAGGGCGCTGTTGCTGTGTGTGACGGCGCGCTGCGGCTGGCAGGTGGCGATATGTCGATAGAACTGGTTAATGGAATCTATGCTGTGCCAGGTGTTGCCGGTGGCGAGCCCCACCAGGTTGAAGCCTTCATTCTGGGCAGAGAGACCCAGCTCCACTGCCAGCGCCAGCCGTTCATCCAGCGCCTGGATCGACGTGGGTCGGCGTTGCCAGCGTTGAAAGTCTTCCAGGGTAAGGTCCAGCATCAGGTAGACCTGGTCACGCCGAATCTCTTCTGTACCCTCGAATACCTTGCTCATGGGTTCGCCGTAGCGGCTGCTGGCGCGATGATCGAGGCGTCGCAGTGAATCGCCAGTCTGGTACTGGCGTGAATAGGCGTACTCGAGCGCAGGGCCCTGGCGCAGATTCTCGTTGCCGAAGGTCAGGCGCTTGCTCGCCTGGTCAGCCAGCTTGCGCAGGGACGGAAGCAGCAGTTGCAGCGTGGGGGGTAACACATAGAGCTTGTGTTCACTCGGAATGCGCTGGGTAAAGCGGGTGAGGAAATAGGGGAAGTAGCTCTGCACCGCGATACCGGAGAGCGTCAACTGGCCGCGTTTGCGGGGAATGAAGGAGATCGGTACGGCGGCCTGTTGACCCGATGGCAGCCTGGCGACGTGGGGACGCTGCCACTCCCGCGGCCATTGGACATCGGGCACCACCATCTCGCGCACCGTGAAATTGTAGAGACTGCGTGGCCCGGTGTTGCTAATCAGCATGCGGGAATGCAGGGGCTGGCCTGCCACTGCGACCTCCGGGGTCTGCCGGCCAAGACTCACCCGGGGACGAAACAGGTAGCCCAGGGCCAGACTCCAGGCGAGCAGGGTCATGCTGACCGCGGCGGTCGTCAGCAGCAGATCGCTATTGATGCGATAGCTGAACAGGAAGATGAGCGCCGAGCAGATCAGCAGTACCTTGCTGACCCGGGTAAGGCCATCGTAGAAACACAGGCGATACAGCCGCATCAACGGGCGCGCAGCATGTTCTCGCAAACGGGGCACGAGTCGCAGATTGGAGAACCAGCGCGCCGTGCGCAGGCAATGAAGGAGAATATTCTCTTCCGGGACGCGCAGTGGGCGATCTGCCATTTCGCTCATGTGAGATTTCCCTTAGCGGGGGACGGCTACCTGCTCGACGATGTCCTGCAGGATTTCATGGGCATGCAGGCTGTCGTTATCGCGTCCGTGTCGGGGAAGGATGCGGTGATCCCAGACCGGGGGAATGAGTTTCTGGATATCTTCGGGCAACACCTGCTGCCGCCCCTTCACCAGGGCATAGGCCTTGCTGGCAGTGGCCAGGTGCATGGAACCCCGCGGCGAGATGCCCAGCTTAATACGCTGGTCGCTGCGGGTCTTGCGCGCAATCTCGACGATATAGCGCATGAGGTCTTCGTGCAGGAATACCGCCTCACAGGCGCTGCGCAGGCGCGCCACCGAGTCCTTGTTCAGGATTGCCGGGGGGATGTTGCGGGTCTCTTCGCCATAGGCACCCAGTAGATGCAGCTCGGCTTCCTCACTGGGGTAGCCGAGACTCACGGAGGTGAGAAAGCGATCGAGTTGCGCTTCCGGCAAGGGATTGGTGCTATCGAAATCGATGGGGTTCTGGGTGGCGATGACGGTAAACAGTTCAGACAGGGGGTAGTTGGAACCCTCCGCTGCTACGTAGCCTTCTTCCATGGCCTGCAGGAATGCCGACTGGCTTCGCGTCGGACCCCGGTTGATTTCATCGGCCAGCAGAAAGTCAGTGAAGATCGGACCCGGCGCGAAGCTGAACTTGCCATCGCTTGGGTTGTAGATGCTGCCACCGAGAATATCCGCAGGCAGGATGTCGTTGGTAAACTGGATGCGATTGAAATCGAGACCCAGGACCTGGGCCATACTCTTGGCCAGGGTGGTCTTGCCGACGCCGGGCACGTCTACCAATAACACGTGTCCCTTGGCGATGATGCTGGTGAGCATGACCTCGATGACGAATTCATCACCCAGCCACTGCCTGGCCAGGGCCTGGTGCGCCTGTTCGAGTAAGGTGACCAGTTCACGATCGTCATCTTTGATTTGCTGCAACATGGATTCCAGGCGCTCAACAAAAAAACAGGGAAAAAATTCATTCTAACAGGACAAAATGAATAAAAAAGCGAACCTGCTCTCAGTCTGAGCAAAGACGGTGCCTGGCCTGATTGGTTCTAAGGCTGCCAGTCGGCGCCATCGTAGTAACGGGTGCCGCGGTGTCCCTTGCGGGGAATGGGCTGTTTGAGGCGTTCGCCGGGACAGGCCACCATGATCAGGGTGCGTGGCCTGCCGGATTTGGGGTTACTGGCACCGCCGATAAATTCGATGATCTGGCAGCGACCGACCAATTGGTCCTGGAAGATCGTGTAGACATAATCACCGACCTTCAGCTTCGAGGGCTTGCCCGCCATGTGAAATTCGAAGTCACTGCGGGAGCCATCGTAGAGGCAATCGATGCCTGCCTGGCCGCGGGAGGCGGGTATGGTCTTGGTAATGCCGAAGCTCATCGCCTGGATGCCACGTCACATTGATTGTATTAATCCGGCAAGGCAAACACCCACACCACACCACCCTGTGGCACGAAGGTTCGTGTGCCCCGTTGCTGATCGATACGCGCCGTCTTCGACGCCGCGTCGACACCCCAGCCCGACTGTACCGCCACATACTGCTTGCCATCGACAGCAAAGGTGGTGGGTACACCGATGATTCCCGAGTTGGTGCGGAAGCGCCACAACTCTTCACCGGTCGTCGCGTCATGGGCCCGGAAGTAGCGGTCCGGTGTGCCGCCGCTGAAGATCAGGTTGCCGGCGGTGGTGACGATGCCACCCCAGTTATGATCGGCGAACTCGCGGGTCCAGACTTCCTCGCCCGTGTTCATGTTCCAGGCCTGGATCTCGCCGATGGTGTCGGTGCCTTCCCGCAGGGTGAACTGGGTGCGGGCACCGGTATAGGAACTGCCGGGCATGTAGGTGACCTCGCGACCTTCTATGACCCCGCAATGATTGTCGTTGGCCGGAATATAGACCAGACCTGTTACCGGATTGTACGCGGCGGGGGGCCAGTCCTTACCGCCCCACAGCGAGGGGCAGAAATCGGTGGTTGAATCGGTTGTTGGCTTATGGGCCGGATCGTAAGCGGGTCGACCGGTTTCGGGGTCAATGCTGGCGAAGGCATTCTGGTACACATAGGGCTCGGCATCGATAAAGCCGATGCGGTCATCGTGGCGTTCCAGGGTCCACAGGTAACCGTTGCGACCTGCATGCACCAGTGCATCGAAGGCGCGACCGTTACGCTCGACTGGCATCAGGATCGGCGTGGAAACCTCGTCCCAGTCCCAACTGCCATTCCAGTGGAACTGGTGATGGGCGCGGATAGCACCATTCTGAACATCCAGCGCGATGACGGAGTTGGTATAGAGGTTATCGCCCGGGCGCTGATCGCCAATCCACGGTCCCGGATTGCCTGTTCCGAAGTAGGCAAGATCCCGCTCGGCATCGTAGTGGCCCGGTACCCAGACGGCCGCACCGCCGGTGCGCCAGGATTCACCGGGCCAGGTCTCGTTGCCCGGCTCGCCAGGTGCTGGCACAGTGTAGGTTCGCCACAATTCCTCGCCGGTGTCGGTATCCAGTGCCACCACGAAGCCGCGAATGCCCAGTTCGCCACCGGACGTGCCCACCATGACCTTGCCATCGATGGCCAGGGGCGCCATGGTGATGTAGTAGCCGAAGTTGTTATCCTGCAGCGGTGTGTCCCAGAGCTTCTCGCCGGTGGCGGCATCCAGGGCAATCATCCGCGCGTCCAGGGTAGCCGTGAAGACCTTGTCTTCATACAGGGCAACGCCGCGATTGGTCCGGTGAAAGGCGATGTAGGTCTGCGGAAGGTCGTGCTGGTAACGCCACAGCATCTCACCACTGACCGCGTCCAGGGCATACACCAGGTTTTCCGGTGTGGTGATGAACATGACCCCGTCATTCACAATCGGCGGTGCCTCGTGGCCGCCGGTCACCCCGGTTGAGAATGACCACACCGGTTCCAGCTCAGCCACATTGTCCGTATTGATCTGGTTCAGGGCGCTATAACCCCAGCCCTCCAGATTGCCGCGATAGGACAACCAGTTATGCGCCTCGGGATTGATGAGGCGGGCATCGGTAACCGGGTTGTAGTTCTGGATCGCAGTCTGGGCACCAAGCTGCGTGGCGAGTGGCAGAACTGCTGCCAGCAGCGCCAGTGGGCGTGTCATTCTTCCCATGGGAACCTCGTAATCATTCTTCTTATATAAAGGACCAGACCCTACGTTATTTCCTGAATCTGCTCTTGTCCAGTAGTGTTGCGTTATACCTGCCCGCCAGGCACAAAGACCTGCCAGTCGTTCGGTGCCGGGCATTTAGCCTCCCCGGTTTCGATGCTATGATGCCCGCTCGGCGACGGGCACGGGTCTGCTGTCGCACTACGAATGAATGGTAAACACTAGTTGAGTTCCAGCAACATTCCATTGACCCTGGCCAGCTGTCTGTTTTTCATGATGCTGGTTGCTGTTATCTCCTGGCGAAAAACCCGGGGTGAAGTCAGTACGCAGGATGGGTATTTTCTGGCGGGCAGGGGGTTGAGCGCGGTCTTTATCGCGGGTTCCCTGCTGCTGACCAACCTGTCCGCAGAGCAACTCATCGGCCTTAATGGTAGTGCCTACGGATTCAACCTCTCCAGCATGGCCTGGGAGGTCACAGCGGCTGTCGCCACTGTCTGCATGGCCTTTATCTTCCTGCCTCGCTACCTCGCGGGTGCCTTCACTACCTTGCCTCAGTTCCTGTGTGACCGCTTCGATGACAGTGTGCGGCGCATGACGGTCATCCTCTTCATGGTGGGGTACGGGCTCGTCACCATTCCTGGCGTGCTTTACTCGGGATCGATTGCTGTTCTGCAGTTGTTCGACGTTCCCGCATTGCTCGATGTCAGCTATAGCACAGGGCTGCTCATTACGATTATTGCCGTCGGCAGTATCGGGGCTATGTATGCGGTGTTCGGAGGTCTCAAGGCGGTGGCTGTCTCAGACACGATCAATGGTATCGGACTCCTGATCGTTGGCATTACAGTACCGATGCTGGGATTGTCTGCACTGGGAGAGGGCAGCATTACCGAAGGCTTGCGCATTATCACCACGACAAACACAGAAAAGCTCAACGCCATCGGCGGGCCCTCCGATCCTACCCCGTTCGCCACCCTGTTCACCGGTATGGTGTTTGCGAATCTGTTCTACTGGTGTACCAACCAATATGTCATTCAGCGTACCCTGGCCGCCCATGACCTCAAAGAAGGCCAAAAGGGAGTGTTGTTCTCCGGATTCTTCAAGGTGCTGGTTCCTTTCTTCATGATGGTGCCAGGTGTCATTGCCTATCATCTCTATGGGGAAGACCTGGCAACAATCGATCTGGCCTACCCAACTCTTATTCGTGATGTGCTGCCGGTCTGGGCAACCGGATTTTTCCTTGCGGTCTTGCTGGGTGCGGTATTCAGTTCTTTCAATAGCCTGCTCAATAGCGCAGCCACCCTGTTTTGCCTTGATGTCTGGGCGCCGCTGAGCAGAAAGCCAATCGGCGACGCCCAGATGGTGCGTATTGCCAGGCGAGCGAGTGTGGTGATTGCTCTTTTTTCATTTTCGATTGCGCCTCTACTGCAATATGCACCGGAAGGACTCTGGCAGATCATTCGAATCTTTACCGGCTTTTATAATATTCCAGTCATCGCGATCGTGCTGGTAGGTCTGTTCACCACCCACGTCCCCTCGCTGGGGCCGAAACTGGTAGTGGGATTCCATATCCTGGCCTATGGATTGTTCCAGTTTGTATTGAACGATGTTGTGTCGATTCACTTCCTGCATCTTTATGCGGTGCTGTTTGTGCTTGAAGTCGCACTGATGTTGCTGGTTGGTTATTTAGCGCCCCGACGGGATGAGTGGGTGATTCATCAAAAGAGAATGGTGGATTTGACTCCCTGGCGTTACGCTATACCCTGCGCCGGGACGCTTCTGTCCTGTGTGGTGGGGCTGTACCTGCTCTTCTCCCCGATCGGCCTGGTGGGTGGCGTGAGCGTGCTGTTTTTGCCTTTGCTGGCTGCCCTGGCAATGGCGAATCTGGCACTCTGGCTCTGGTTTGTATTTGGCAGGGCAGCCAATCGAGCGGCTGTCATGGGAGTCGAATCTCAACAATGAAATTCTATTCTGAGAGCGCCGCACAGCGATCGTCCCGCATTCTAGGCATGACCTTACCCGGTGCATCACCAGCCTTTCGCTTCCTCATCGTTGGCGTGGGCATGATCGGCCGCGAGCATATACAGGTAATCCGTGTGTTGGGGGAAGCCAGGGTAGCGGGGATTTATGATCCCTGTGAGGAGAGTGTTAAGTCTGCGCTGGCGTTATTCGATGAGGTAGGCGAGCAAAAGCCCACTGCGTACGACTCACTGGAAGCTGCGCTCTCCGCTGGCGATGCCGATGCCATCCTGATTTGTACGCCGAACTACACTCACTACGCAATCATCCGTGAGGCGAGTAAGACCGGTTTGCCCCTGTTCGTGGAAAAGCCAATGGCCACCAAACTCCACGAAGCGGCGGAGCTGGTAAGACTTGGGCGCGACTACCCGGGCTTTATTCAGCTCGGCATGCAGTACCGCTTCAAATCCCAGTACACAGACGCCTTCCACGAGGTGAAAGCGCTCAAGTCAGTAGGGGAGGTGAAGACCATTAGCATGAGTGAGTACCGGCCACCCTTTCTGGACAAGGTCAATCAATGGAACAAGTTCAATGAGTATTCCGGGGGCACTTTGGTTGAGAAGTGCTGTCACTACTTTGATCTTATCAATCTCATGGCAGAGTCGAGGCCGGTGTCGGTATACGGCAGTGGTGGGCAGGCGGTGAACTTCCTGGAGTTTAGCCATGAAGGACGAGACGCCGACATTCATGATCATGGCTTTGTCATCATCAACTACGAAAATGGGGTGCGTGCCAGTTTTGCTCTGAATATGTTCAGCCAGGAACTCTATGAAGAGTTAATTGTTGCAGGCACGAAGGGGCGACTTCTGGCGGCTGAACACTCCAGCTTTAAACGGGAAGGCTCAAGGGGGCTTATCAAGGTAGAGGTTGAAGGCCATGCAGACTATGAGTTTCGCGATGTAAGCTACCCGGAGATTGTGGAGCGCAGCGGCCATCATGGTGCGACATTCTTCGAGCATGAGGCCTTGATTGCCCAGTTGCGTGGCCAGGAGACCGATAGTGCGACCCTTGAACAGGGTCTGTGGGCCATACTGGTCGCCAGTGCTGCCCAGGAGTCGATCGAGTCACAGGCGCTTATTAATGTCGAAAAGTTTCTGGCCGCCCAGGGTCTTTCCTGGGTGTGGGATGAATCCAAAACCTTGCGCCCGGATAGTTCACAATGAGGTCAGTAAGAGGATTGTATGGACACCATCGCTGTAGCGAATAAAAAAATGCCCAGTATCGGCCTGGGGCTTTGGAAAATACCCCACGAGCAGGTACCGGCGCTGATTGTGGAAGCGGTGAAATGCGGTTATCGTCATCTCGACAGTGCCGCCGACTACGGCAATGAAAAGGCGGTCGGTGCCGGTATCAGGCAGGTACTGGATGCCGGTCTCTGTCGACGGGAAGACCTGTGGGTCACTTCAAAGCTGTGGAATACCTACCACCGACCCGAACATGTACGGCCAGCCTGTGAGAAAACGCTGCAAGACCTGGGCCTGGATTATCTTGACTTATACCTTGTCCACTTCCCGATTGCGCTGCAATTCGTGGACTTTGAAACCCGTTATCCACCGGAATGGATTCATGATCCGGGTGCGGAGAAACCGGCGATGAAAATTGATCCGGTACCCTTGCAGGATACGTGGAGAGGGATGGAAGCACTGGTGGACGCGGGGCTGGTTAAACAAATTGGTGTGTGTAATTACAACAGCAGCCTGCTCAATGATTTGCAGGCCTATGCCCGGATCAAGCCGGCCATGTTGCAGATAGAGTCGCATCCGCAACTTACCCAGGAGCGCCTGATCAGATTGGCTCATGGCTATGATATGGCAGTTACTGCCTTCTCGCCGTTGGGCTCGCTTTCCTATGTTTCCCTTGGCATGGCTGGTGAAGAAGACTCATTGCTCAAAGCTGAAGTAGTGACATCGGCCGCTGCACGCCTGGGAAAAACACCCGCCCAGATCCTGCTCCGCTGGGGTGTGCAACGGGGAACAGCTATCATTCCCAAAACCAGCAAGGCGAGCCGGCTCGCCGAGAATATTGCGATCCTTGATTTTCGGCTGAATGACAGCGAGATGCAGGGCATAGCGGCCTTGAACGCGAACCGGCGCTATAACGATCCTGCTGTTTTCTGCGAAGCTGCCTTCAATACTTTCTATCCCATCTATGACTGAGATGACTACACATACAGACTTCTCCGATTTTCCAGCTGTAATCCTGGCGGAGAGTTTGACGCAAGAAGCCTGCGCCTGGTTGAGAGAAAATCGCACTTCTGTACTGGCGCTGCTGAAGCGGCAGGGCGCGGTGTTACTCCGCGGGTTCGGGCTGGTAAGCGACAGGGATTTTGACGCCGCCATTAGCAGCTTCGGGCTGCCGGCCTTCACCTATGAGGAGTCCCTGTCCAACGCGGTACGCAGGAATCGCACTGACAAGGTTTTCACGGCCAATGAGGCGCCTGCGGAAATTGAAATCTTCTTGCACCATGAGATGGCGCAAACTCCGCGCTATCCAGGCAAACTATTTTTCTTCTGTGAGCAGGCGGCCGAGAGTGGTGGTGCCACGCCCCTGTGTCGGTCCGATTTGTTGTTGCAAGCCATGCGGGAGCATATGCCGGGATTTGTGTCACAGTGTGAAGATAAAGGTCTGCGCTATACCAATATCATGCCTCTGGAAGCCGATGCCCTGTCCGGGCAAGGCCGCAGCTGGAAGAGCACCCTGAGTAGCGCCAACCAGGCCGAGGCTGAGTCTCGCCTCAAAACCCTTGGCTATAGCTGGCAGTGGCTTGACGATGGTAGTCTGAAAGCGACAACGCCGGTATTGCCCGCTATCAAATCCCTTGAGTGCGGTACGGAAGTCTTTTTTAATCAACTGATTGCCGCGTTCATGGGATGGAAAGACATTCGAAACCGCCATGAGAAGGTGGTTCGCTTCGGCGATGGTTCCGAGATAGTGGATGAGGACATGCAGCAGGTCGTCAAGCTATCGAAACGTTTCACCTATGACCTGCAATGGCAAACCGGTGACATGGCAATCGTGGATAACTTCCTGGTGATGCATGGGCGCAGGCCGTTCATGGGCGAACGTCGGGTGCTGGCATCACTCACGGAATAGCGTAACAAGCTTTAAAAAAATCAATAGAGGTGATGTTCGCTCGGCTGGCAGCAAGAGCGCATCGAAGTTGGTCGTAGACGATCACCGCCTGGGATAACACGGGAGAGAGAGTATGGATGGCAGGAAGATTGTGAAGTGGGGTGGCATTGGCATCGCCGTATTGTTGCTGATTTATGTTGGCTCCATCATTTGGTTCGAAACCCAGCTCGGGGTAAACCAGCCACAGGGTTCTACTTCCCTGGTGCTGGCCACATTCAGTTCCGATAACGAGCGACACGAGCGTGTCCTGCGTCTCGAGCAGATTGATGGCAATAACTACATCGCCGTGAATCATTGGCCGCGCCGTTGGTATGGTTATGCACTGAACAACCCCAATGTGGAGGTGAAGATGCCCGGCGAAGACTCATTCGGACCCTATGTGGCGGTACCGCTTGAGGGTGCTGAATTGGAACGCATCAGCGAGGAATACAGCTTTGGATTCGAGTTCAGGTTTCGAACCGGGTTTCCGCCGCGCCGCTTCCTGCGCCTGGAACCCCGGTTCTGATGCGCACAGCGTGGCGAGCTCGGCATCGGCAAGATAGGTTTAACTGAGAAGGAGTTGAGTCATGAATGAAAGTTATACGCGTGGGCAGAAGATCCTGCACTGGTTACTGGCCGTACTGTTGTTGTTCTGGCTATTCGTCAGTGGTGAACTCGTTGAAGAGGCGCAGGGTGATGACAAGGGTTTCATACTCATGATCCACTCCGGCGGCGCGATCATCATCGGTCTGTTGATGGCCTACCGCTTCTACCTGCGCCGCGCGCACCCGGTCACGGTGATGAGCAGCCTGAAGGATTAGGAGAAAGTCTAGAGCCAGAGAACCCATGTGGCGTTCTATCTATTCGTTGGTCTGATGGTGTTGAGTGGCATCCTGCAGGGCATGTTCTTCGAACAGGACGTGCGGGTGTTTGGCCTGATCAACATCACCCTGGGCCATAACGAGGGACTGATGGGAATATTTCACCTGATACACGGTGCGTCTGCCAATGTACTGAAGGTGTTGATCATCTTGCACATACTGGCCGCACTCAAACACCAGTTCATCGACAAGCAGGCCATGCTGAAACGCATGGCCTGACGGACCGGAATCACTAGTTAACTAATTAAAGAAGAAAGGAGAAGGAAAATGTTCAGTCATGTGATGTTGGGAAGTAACGACATGGAGGCATCGAAAAAATTCTACGATGCCACTTTGTCGGTACTGGGTATCCCCGAAGCAGTGCAGGATCCCAAGGGAAGAGTCTTCTACCGCTCAGCAACCGGTACCTTCGGTCTCTCGATTCCCATCAACGGTGAAGCGGCCTGCCACGGCAACGGCAGCACGCTGGGCTTCGCGGCCACCAGCCCCGAACTGGTCGATGCCTGGCATGCCGCCGGCCTGGCCAACGGCGGAGTCGCCATCGAGGACCCACCCGGCATCCGCGAAAGCGTCACAATGAAGCTCTACATCGCCTACCTCCGCGACCCCACCGGCAACAAGGTCTGCGCCCTCTACCGCTACCCCATGGACTAACTTCTTAGGACACCCATTTTTCTCAAACCCCTTAAGTCATTGTTTTTCATAATTAAACAGGCCTTTTGCAGCGAACGAGGTGGAAAGAATTTAAATGGGTGTCCTATAAATTGTCCTGCAAATTGCCCTGTAAAGTGGCTTGCCCTCTTCTGGTGCCGGGGCAGTTTGCCAGGGCAGCGAGGGGAAACGCCTTATAAGGGGGCGAGGGTTGCTTTCCATGCACCCCAATGGTGCGGCATTATCTTTGTCCTATCCGTGCGATTTTCAAGAATTCGTCTACACCCCGCGGAATCTGGGGCTCTTTGCTAATTGGCCCGGTAATTGCTCTTGACTGTTTCAGGTGGCAAGCACTGCCTTTTAATATGAACCAATCAAGGGACAAGACTAACTATGAAAACTCGAATCGCGTCACTCGTGGCCGCAGGTTTACTACTCTCCACTAGCGCTGTTCAAGCTCAGGAATGGACTGCCAACTTCACCGCTACCAATAACTATATCTGGCGCGGACTGACTCAAACTATTAACGAAGGTGCTATCCAGGGCGGTATCGATTACGCGTCAGAGAGCGGCTTCTACATCGGTACCTGGGCATCGAATGTGTCTTACGATTCCGATGATGTGTATTCCTACGAGCACGACATCTACTTCGGCCTCGCCGGTGAGACTGATTCATTCTCCTGGGATGTCGGCTACCTCTACTACAACTACGATTCCAATGCCGGATATGACTTTAGCGAGGTCTATGGTTCTCTGGGTATTGGTAACTTCAGCGCTACGCTGTCTCTGCTGGTGCATGCTGAGCCTGACGAAGGTCCAACCGAAGACTTCGGTTTCGCGAAAGCGTCCTACTGGTCATTCGACTATGCGATCCCACTGGAAAGCGGCGCTGAAATCGGCCTGCATGCAGGTTTCCACGAAGGTGACTTCATGTATTCATTCAACGGCGCCACCGATGACTACTGGGATTTCAACATCAGCATCGCCAAGGATGGGTTCTATGGCATGATCACTACCACTACACTGGGTGATGATGACAATGGCGACGGCATTGAAGACTACGCCAGCATGGGTCCCCGCGATAACGACAACGTGAAGTTCGTTATCGGTTACGGCCTGGACTTCGAACTGTAAGCCAGCCATTACAGCTACTCTGCAAATCAAAAGCCGGCTTCCAACGAAGCCGGCTTTTTTGTGCCTGCGTTATCAGCGTAAAAAAAGGGCAGATACCATGTCGGCATCTGCCCTGACTTCTAAGGGAAGGGATAGAAGTATCTAAGGGAAGTACATCAGTTTCCTGGGATCAGGCCAGCGCCGGATTGGCGTTGACCTGTTCAGGCTTTACCTCGGTAGATTCTACAAACTCCACAGCAGCGGCGATGGCGTCACGGCGCTTGTCGAAGTAGTGATCTTTCGGAATCACTTCGCCCATGAGGCCTTCGAGTACATCGCGTGTCTGCTCATTCATACCTGAGATATAGACCAGTTTGTTCGACATCTTGCCGTCATTGGCGATCGTCTCCACCGCGCGGGCAGCGGATACGTCAATGAAAGGCACTTGCGAGAAGTCGAGAATCGTCACCTGGCTCAATTTGCCAGACTTCTCCCGCACCTGGTGACCTAAGTCAGCAGCGGCGCCAAAGCTCAGCGGGCCACCGAAGTCGAAGATGTTGATGCGCTCATGTGAGTGCGTCATCATCTCGGCTTCTTCTTCGGTGAAGTGCACAGAGAGGCCTTCACTGGTGATGTCCTTGAGTTCCTTCAGCTGCTGGTCAGCAATCTGCTTCACGAAAGCCAGGGAAGCCATTACCACGCCAGCCATCACAGCGGTAATCAGGTCGACGAATACGGTCAGTACCAGTACCAGCATCATCAGAGCCAGATCCCAACGAGGACCACGGTGGGCCTTCAGGATATAGGCGCGGTCGATAATGTCCCAACCGGTCTTGATCAGGATCGCAGCCAGCACAGTGTGTGGAATGTTCGCTGCCAAAGGCGCCAGGGCTACCACAATGGCCAGCAACAACACACTATGCAGCATGCCAGAGATCTTGGTCTTGCCACCGGTGCGGATATTGATCACGGTACGCATGGTCGCACCGGCACTGGCGATACCGCCGAACAGGCCAGCAATCGCGTTACCCACACCCTGGCCGATCAGCTCCTTATTGGAGTTGTGTCGGGTACGGGTCATGTTGTCGGCAACCAGTGAGGTCAGCAGACTGTCGATGGAACCCAGCAGCGCGAGAATGAACGCGGCTTCCAGCACTACCAGTATGGAGTCCTGGCTGAGTGCAGGCATGATGAAGCTTGGCAGACCTGTTGGAATCTCGCCAAGAATAGGCGCGCCAACAACCATCATGCTGGTGACAGTACCGATGATCAGGCCAGCCAGTGGCGCAGGAACGATCTTGCCCCAGGCCGCAGGCCAGTTGAATACGATCAACAGAGTCATCGCACCAATACCCAGCGCGACGAAGTTGGGATCCATCACCGCGCCCGGAATTTCGACCAGCGCAGGAATGGTGCCACTACCTTCCGGCTCGTGACCAAACAGGCGTGAAGTCTGCAGCGCAATGATGATACAGCCGATTCCGCTCATGAAGCCCGAGATCACCGGGTAAGGCACAAGCCGAATATACTGACCAAGCTTCAAGACTCCAAAGGCGATCTGGAATGCACCGGCCAGCACAACGGTGGTAAACACCAGTGAAGGGTTGCCATCCAGCGCCGCATACACACCCGCAAATACCACCACCATGGGGCCCGTGGGTCCAGTTACCTGGGCGCCGGTACCACCAAACAGCGAGGCGAAGAAGCCCACTATGATGGCGCCATACAGACCCGCAATAGGTCCGGCACCCGAGGCTTCACCAAAGGCCAGCGCCAGTGGCAGGGCTACTACGCCGGCTGTGATGCCGCCGTAGATGTCGCCCCTCAAATTATCGGTTCGTAAACCAAACATGGATAACTCCTTTTAATCCTTAGGCGGATTTCAGCGCAGGTTCGTCTGCGTTCATAAATTCAGCATAGTGCTCTTCAACCGGCACGAACTCACCCTTCTCAGGATCGTAGGCGTTGATAGAGCCGTGCTCGATGTCATAGATCCAGCCGTGCAGTTCGATGCTGCCGGTTGCCAGCTTGGCCAACACGGCAGGGTGCGTGCGCAGGTGTTGCAGCTGCTGCAGCACGTTTTCCTCGGTCACCTGATTGAGGATGTTGCTGTCGTCACCACCATTGCGCGCGCGAACCGCTTCGACGGCACCGCGGGAATGCTCCAGCCAGTCCTGTACGTGTGGCAGGTCAGTCAGTGCCTTGAGGTTAAGGGCGCCCTTCATGGCACCACAGTCACTGTGTCCACACACTACGATGTGCTGCACACCCAGTGCTGCCACGGCGAATTCGATAGAAGCGGTCACACCACCGGCGTTACGCTGATTCGGGGGGACTATATTGCCGGCGTTGCGAATGATGAACAGATCACCCGGCTCAGTCTGGGTAACCAGGTTCGGATCGATCCTGGAATCAGAGCAGGTGATAAACAACACTTCCGGGCTCTGGCCATTGGCCAGCTCGGCGAACAGTTTCTTCCTTTCTTCGTAGGAAGAGCTCTTGAACTTGGCGATGCCTGAAATCAGTTTTTCCATTTTTCCTTGCTCCTGCATTAAGTTAAGCAAAATTTAAGCGATTCGTTGGCAGCGAGGATTTGGACTAGCTATCCCGTTACCAGGGATTAATTGGTCGACGGAAGGCAGTTTAAGGATTATTTTTGATAAGAAAATTGCGAAAAACCGTATTTCGTTATAGATTTTGACTATCACATAGCATTTTCAGCGTTTTTATAGCCTTGAGTTATAAGGAGAAATAGCCGTGGAGACGACAGAAGGCCTGTCCCTTAAACAGATTCAGTATTTCTCCGCCGTGGCGGAATACGGCAGCTTCCGGCAGGCCTCCGCGCGCCTGAACATCACCCAGCCCACCCTCAGCAACCAGGTGGCGGCCATGGAAAAAACCCTGGGACTCCAGTTATTTGAGCGTAGCCGGAAGGGCATCAACCCTACCCCGGAAGGACGGGAATTGTTGATCAGCGCCCGCCGCGTGCTGGAAGAGGCCCAGGGCTTCACCAATCAGGCGGCCCTGTTGTCCGGCGGTGGCATGGGCACCTATCGGCTCGGCGTAACCCCAACCCTGGGGCCCTACCTGCTGCCGCACCTGCTGGGGCCGATTCACGCGCGCTATACCGATCTGAAGCTCTATGTCCGGGAAGATGCCCCCAGCGACCTGGAGTCGGGGCTGATTAACGGCCAGCACGACCTGATCCTCACCACCCAGCCGGTCATGTCCACCGACCTCGTGGTGTCACCCCTGCTGCGCGAGCCCTTGAAGCTAGCCCTGGCCCAGGACCACCGGCTCGGCAACAAGGCCCGCATCAACCGCATGGACCTGCTGGGGGAGCCCGTACTGACCATTTCCGAGCACCACCTGTTCCACCGCCAGATCACGGAACTGTGTGAGAAGGTAGGTGCGGTAGTGCGCCGGGACTATGAGGGCACAAGTCTGGATACCCTGCGGCAGATGGTGGTGATGGGCATGGGAATCGCCTTCCTGCCGGCGCTGTACGTGAAGTCAGAGATACGGGACAGCTCGGAATTGCGGGTGACCGATGTGGAAGGCATCAACGTGGTGCGGAATCACGCCCTGGTGTGGAGGAACACATCGCCGGCGCGTAACTTCTATCGGGAGCTGGCCGACCAGATTCGGGAGACGGTAGAGAGCACCCTCAGCGATGTCGTCATGTCCGTCAACTGGACGCCGGCCAAACCCAAAAAGCCGCGCGCGGGCTGAGCGCGCTACTCCGGACGGTTCATGGCAAACATGGAATCGGCATCGACCCGGGTATAGTCGTTGTAGCCGAGTCGACCGATGGGCATGATCTTTGCGATGTCCAGCAGACCGTCGTCGGTGATCATGGCGTCGTCGATATGAATGCCGACGACCTCCCCGAATACCACCTTGTATTCGTCGCCTTCGTTCCAACCCGGAATATCGGTAGTCTTGATAAGCCTGCATTCCAGATGCACGGGCGCCTCGGCGATGCGCGGCGCCTTCACGATCTTTGACTCCAGGGGAGTGAGTCCGGTCAGGGCAATCTCATCCACATCCGCGCCCACCGAGGCCGAACTCTCGTTCATCTGCGCGCGTGTGTCCCAGGTAGCGAGGTTGCAGACGAACTCGCCAGTGGCCAGGATGTTGCGCACCGAATCCTTGTTACGATCTGACGTATTGCCAGCACCCCCGGCAAACATGACTGTCGGCGGTCGATAACTGACTGCGTTAAAGAAGCTGTAAGGGGCCAGGTTGAACACTCCGGTTTCAGACACTGAACTGATCCAGCCGATGGGGCGGGGGACGATCAGGCTGTTAAAGGGATTCTTTGCCAGACCATGGTCATGGTTTTTGGGTTCATAAAACATCAGATTCTGTCTCGAATGATTCCTGTTTGATGGTGATTTGATGCTGCTGATCTCATCGCGGGCGTTTGTCACTGCGTTCAGCGGCGGAAGTATGATACAAAAGCGGTTTGCTTCAAAGGTTACTCAGGACATGGTCGACAAAACCCGGCCCCTTGCAGGTTACAAGGTCATCGATTTTTCGGCAGTGTATGCCGGGCCCATCTGCACGCGCATGTTGCAGGACTACGGTGCAGAAGTGATCAAGGTTGAACCGCCGGGTATGGGAGATCTCACCCGGGGAGTGGCTGGCATGTCCCCGGTATTCGCTCATTTTAATGCCGGCAAGAAGAGTGTGGCCATCGATCTCAAACAGGCCCGTGGCAGGGAACTGGCCCGGGAACTGATTCGCGGCGCGGATATCGTGGTAGAGAATTTTCGGCCCGGCATCATGCAGCGCTTCGGGCTGGACTATCACAGTCTGTCGGCGCAGCAACCGGCCCTGGTGTATTGCTCTATCTCCGGCTTCGGCCAGTCCGGTCCCTGGGTAAATCGCGCCGCCTTCGCGCCTATCGTACACGCCGCCAGCGGCTTCGATACCGTGTTTGCCAGGGCACAGGGGGACAAGGCCGACATCGCGCGCAGCGGCGATAGCAGGCTATCTGCAGACGCCACACCCAGGCCGCCAAACTGGGAAATCATGGTGGCGGACATTCTCACCGGTGCCTATGCATTCGGTGCCATTCAAACCGCGTTGCTGGGTCGGATAAACAGCGGCAGGGGAGAGCACATCGATGTGAGCATGATGGATGCCATGATGACCCTGATACCGGCGCAACTGCAGGCGGCACAGAACACGACGAAGGTGCCCATCGGGTGTTTCTATCCCATACACACACGGGATGGTTACATCATGGTGACCGGGATTACCGACAAGAACCTGCAGAGCCTCAGTGAGGTACTGAAGCGGCCCGATCTGTTGCAGGATCCACGCTTCGTCTTCGGCCCACGCACCGACAACCATCACTGGCTGGCCCTGGAAATAGAGAAGTGGTCTGCGAATCTCACGACGGCCGAGTGCGAGGAGATGCTGAACGGAGCAGGTATCCCATGTGCAACGTATCCGGAACTGGAAGACCTGTTCTCCCATCCTCAGGTAGTGGAACGCGGATCGTTCAGAACCGTAAACAATGACGTGTTGGGTGAGTTCCTGATTCAGAACATGCCGGTGAAATTCTCCCAAACCGAGAACCAGACAGCTTCCTGGGTCGCCAATCTGGGAGAACACAGCGCAGAGGTGCTCCATGGGGAGCTCGGCCTGCCATTGCAAGAAATTGAGCGGCTGCGCGCCCAAAATATCATCTGCTGAGCTCGATGACGGGTATTGCCGGATGAGTTTGGCCCCGGATAGGCGCCAGTCACTGCAGGACTGATCGGTGCGTGAAGGCAACGTCGTTCCCGCAAAGGCATCAGAACCCTCCTCTCCGCAGGTTCGCCACTTCGACACCTGTTCGTGTTTTTGCATCGCCTTTGCGCCCGGGAGGTGGCGGTAATCGTAATGGGGTAGAATGATCCGATGCCAACTCTCTCCGTTCTCGATCTCGCGCCCATCACTCAGGGCAGCACCGCCACCATCGCCCTGAATAACGCCCTCGATCTCGCCCGCCATGCGGAGCAGTGGGGCTACCGCCGCTACTGGGTGGCGGAACATCACAATATGCGCGGCATCGCCTCGGCGGCCACCGCGGTGGTTATTGGTCATATAGCCGGGGGCACATCCACCATCCGGGTGGGGGCCGGCGGCATCATGCTGCCTAATCACGCGCCGCTGGTGATCGCCGAACAGTTCGGCACCCTGGCCGCGCTGTATCCAGATCGCATCGACCTCGGTCTGGGGCGGGCGCCGGGCACCGACCCGCTGACCGCCCACGCCCTGCGCCGCAACCTGGAGAGCCGGGCCGAGCAGTTTCCCGATGATGTGGTTGAGCTGCAGCACTATTTAAAAGAAGCGAGAGACGGACAGCCCGTGGTGGCCACTCCGGGAGCGGGCAGCAGGGTGCCCCTGTATATACTGGGCTCCAGTCTGTTCGGTGCGCAGTTGGCCGCGGCCATGGGCCTGCCCTATGCCTTCGCGTCTCACTTCGCACCCCAGGACCTGATGGATGCCATCGCCATCTACCGGGATCGCTTCCAGCCTTCGGCGCAATTGGCCGCACCCTATGTGATGGCGGGCTACAATGTGTTTGCCGCCGACACGGAGGAAGAGGCGGTGTTCCTGCGCTCTTCCGCCTTGCAGGCCATGCTGGCCTTGCGGCGCGGCACGCCGATTCAGCTGCCGCCTCCGGTGGCGAACTTCGAGGCGCAACTGAACCTGCAGGAGAAAGCCATGCTGGAGATGATCACCCAGTGCTCAGCCGTCGGCACCGTCGACTCGGTGGCCCAGCAGATGGCGGTTTTCCTGCAGCGCACGGGTGCCGATGAATTGATTTGTGTAGGCTCGATCTATGATCATGGGAGACGACTGCGCTCATTCGAATTGGCGGCGCAGGCGCGGGACAAGCTGGCAATAAAATAGGGACAGATTTATTTTTCAAAGAAAAATAAATCTGTCCCTATTTTATTGCCTATTTTTATGAGTAATGCAGTCACTGACAAACCAGCACCTCATGGATATACAGCCGGCCTGATGTACGCCGTTGGCATGTTCGCCATGGGCTTCATCATGGGTGGTGTGCGCCTGTTCCTGTTACTCCCCACGTTTGGAGAATTGATTGCGGTGGCCATCGAGCTGCCCATCATGCTGGGCTTGAGCTGGCTGTTGTGTGGACGCGCGATCACGCGGCAAGGACTCAGCCGCGCGATTGGCCCCAGGCTCATCATGGCCATGACAGCCTTCGGCACCCTGATGCTGCTGGATTTCATCCTGGGCATGGTGTTATTCGGCAACAGCGCGATGGCACTCATCGCCCGCTGGGCGACTCCCGCCGGGGCGCTGGGGTTGGCCGGACAGCTCGTGTTCGGCCTGTTCCCGCTGGTCAGGCTGAGGCGCTGACGAAATAGGTGCCTATTTAGGCACCGTTAATAGAGAGACCAATTATGTACTTTGAAGATGTAGAAATCGGCTCCTCGGAAGAGTTCGGCAGTTACCAGGTAACCGAAGAGGAGATCATCGAGTTCGCCAGCAAGTATGACCCGCAACCCTTCCATCTCTCGGACGAGGCGGGCAAGGCCATGATCTTCGGTGGTCTCTGCGCCTCCGGTTGGCACACGGCCGGCATGACCATGCGCATGGTGGTGGATCACATGCAGGCGAAGGGTCGCTCCCACTCCATGGGCTCGCCGGGCCTCGATGAACTGCGCTGGACCAGGCCGGTGTTTCCCGGCGACACCCTGCGGGTGAAGAGCAGCGTCATCGACAAGCGCGCGTCCCGCTCCCGGCCAGAAATGGGCAGTGTGTTCCTGCACAACGAGGTGTTCAACCAGAAAGACGAACTGGTGATGTCCTTCAAGCCCATCGTGCTCTACAAACGCCGTCCCTCGGCACCGGACTAGAAAAGGCGCTAGAGAAGGGGTCGCAGAAAAGGGGTCAGAGTAAAAATACAGTACTGTATTTTTACTCTGACCCCTTTTCTCCTGCTCTGCCCCTCTTCTACACTGCCCCCTTTTTCCACCCTCACTGAACCAGAACCCCCCCAAGAGACGTAATGACGGGTAAGTCCAACTACCCATGGGTGGAGCCATGAAACTGCCAGTCGGAACCCTGAAAGCCAATATTACTGCCGTGCTGTTGCTACTGCTGTTGTTGGTGGCGAGGAACAGCTATGGCCTGGAAAAACCGGAATACGAGGTGTTGCTGGATCTGGGCAAGATCGAGTACCGCCTGTACCAGCCCTATCTCGTGGCAGAGACGGTGGTGCAGGACCCGGATTTCGAGCAGGCACTGGAAGTGGGCTTCGAGCGACTGCTGGGCTACATCTCCGGCGATAATCTGGCCAGCTCCAAGATCGACATGACCGCACCGGTGCAAATGGCCCGCACGGGCATGGCGCTGGACGCCACCTCACCCATCAGCACCAGCCAGACCCCGGAAGGCATCCGCATGGCATTCATGCTACCCAGTGAATTCGACCTGCGATCGGCACCCATGCCCCTGGACGAAACGGTAGTGGTGAAAGAGTTGCCCGAGCGCATCGTGGCCGCCATCCGCTTCTCCGGGCGCTGGACCGAACGCAACCTCACCAGCAATGAAGCGACTTTGCTGGAAAATATCAAGGCAGAACAGCTTGAGACGGTGGGTCCGTCCGTGTTCGCCGCCTACCATCCGCCCTTCATGCCGCCGTGGTTTCGGCGCAATGAGATTCTGTTCGAAGTAACGGGATTGCCCAGTTCCCTGCGGGGAACCGTAACCGGGGACTAGATTCCGGCTTTTTTATCACTGAGGCCAGGGTGGACAGGCAGCGCTGTATGCCTGCACCCAAGCCATCCGGACGCCACGTCTTAAAGCGCAATCAGCCCTTGCAGGTGAGGCAGAACCACTGCCGCCATGATGATGGCCTGGGTCCACACAAAGACCCGGTGATTGGCATCAATCCTGGCATCCTGCGCGGCAAAGCGCTCGTCCATATACGCCCGTTGTTCTGCGAATCGGGACTCCATTATGGCCTGTTGTTCAGCGAAGCGCGTGTCGATCGTGGCCTGTTGCTCAGCGAAGCGCGTATCCATGATGGCCTGTTGCTCGGCAAAGCGGGTGTCGATGTAGGCCTGCTGCTCGGCAAAGCGGGTATCCATGTAGGCCTTCTGCTCCGCAAACCGGGTTTCCACGCAGGCCTTCTGGCCAGCAAACTCTGCCGCCAGAAAGTCTTTGGTCACCAGTGAATCCAGGTTCACGTTGAATGCCTCGGTAAGCACTTCGGCCTGCACTTCCGCCTGCGAGGAAGGCATTCCCGCTGCCTCCAGCCTGCGCACAAACTTCAAAGTATCGAATGTGGTGATGCTCATTTACGTCCCTGTAAACTGAAGAATCCTCGCCAGTATAGAGACTTAGGGAACGATAGGGCAAGAATCTGCAGGAGAAACGGAATACTGCGGGATTTGCGGAAAACTACAGCGATCAGGCCTGGGCAGCCGCGCTCGGTACTTCTTCCATCCTTACCTTGCCATCGGTGTAAAACCAGCGTCCCTTGTGGCGCAGGAACTGCGAGAACTCATGATGGCTCTGGGTCACACCCTTGTCGTCGGTGTAGTAGGCCTTGAACTCGATGGCGGCCCGGTCGCCCACCTGCTTCGCCTCGAACACCTCCAGTCTGGTCCAGTTCTGGGTCTTCTGCGTCAGCGACTTGGCGGTGAGCCCGCCGCGGTACTGGGGGTGCCAGGTATGGAACAGGTAGTCGCCGTAGCCGCCCAGCGCATAGGCGGTATAGCGGGCGCGCATGGTCTGCTTCACCGTGACCGGCTTCTTCTTTCCGCTGACGTAGGGCTCGCAGCATTTGCTGAAAGGCTTCCCGGAGCAGCAGGGGCAGGTGATGTTGTTCATGGAGCGGAGTGTAACGCAAAAACCCTGACGTAAAACAGAGCTGTCGAGGCAGACTGCGCCGGGTGGCCTGCCGTCCAGATAGTTGTGTCTCCGTGAAATTCCGCGCCTGCACAAGGGGTTTCAGGAATGACCGGGGCACCACAGGCAGACCCGTGCAAGAAAGGCCTAGACCAGAATAATGTAGAGCACGGAAAAAAACACCGCGGCGAAATACCACGGTGTTCCAATGAGCTTTTCTTTGCCAGTGGCCACATCGGCGCGCTCACCGAACTCCTTCCAGGATTTGGACATCAGGAGCTTTGGGTTCTCGAGTCCGAATTGGAAGGTGTAATAACCCGATATCATCATCAACGAGTACAGGATGTTCTGGTCGAAGAACGTATGATAGATGGCCAGGTAGACACACGCCCCCATGAAAACCATTATGATTATTTCTGCGCGCTTCTCAGTCACTGCCAGATACCCTGTGCCAGCCTAGGATTCGGAGTAGACGTCATAGGCGTAGGATCCAATCAAGTATCCAGCCCCAAACGCGGTTCCCGCCATCGCGCCAACCAGGCCGCCCCGGGTAGCGCCCATCACGGTCGTTTCTGCGACATAGCCCACAACAGTGCCTATGGCGCCGCCGTCCGCGGCAAACTCACCAATAATGCCGCCCCCGACCACGCATTGTGTTTCTGATTCAGTCAGTTCTCTCATATCACTTCTCCTTGTAGATGAAAGTCAGGCCAACTGGCCTGCTTCGAACTATAGAAGCCAGGGAAACGATTGCTAATTTTTTGCTGAAATTAATCGGGTCGGGTAGGAGACGCTGGGGTGACTGGGGTGTGCCCGACTGCGTTTTTCGCGGGAACAGGCCCTCTCCAAGCCGCGAAAAGGGTGCGGCGTATTTGCTGTTGACTCATCACCCCACTTGGAGGCAGCATAGGTTATCCCCCAAAACGGACGGTGACACTAACACGCCATGGACCGCCGCCATTTCCTCAGATCCAGTCTCTGCGCGGCTATCGGCGCCTCAGCATCACCGTTCATTTTTAACTCGAAACAAATCCACGCTCAGGCCCGCAACACCCGCGCGCCCTACGACCTGATCATCCGCGACGGCCGCAGCATGGCGGCGGAACCGGCACTGGAAATAGGGACAGGTCCTATTTTCCAAGGGAAAATGGACCTGTCCCTATTTCCATCGCGAGAATAAGGCATGCACCGCCGCCAATTCCTCAAATCCAGCCTCAAGGCGGCCCTCGGCATTTCCGCAGCCACCGTACCCTCGATTCTTGCTCCTATAGTTACCAACCGATTCGCACGCCCGGCCCACGCCCAGGGCGCAAGCGCCACTACCACAGACAGCCCTGATACCTCAGGCCCCTTCGACCTGATCATCCGCGGCGGCCGGGTCATCGACCCCTCCGTGCACCTGGACGCTATCCGCGACATCGCCATTCGCGGCGGCCGCATCGCCGCCGTCGAGCCCGGCATTGAAGCCGACGCCACCGAGGAAATGGACGCCAGCGGCAAGCTGGTGGTGCCCGGCCTCCTCGACATCCACGCCTACTACGCCCAGGACCCCCGCGGCCCCCAGGTGGCCCTGGAAGACGGCGTCACCGGATTCGTGGATGCCGGCTCCGGCGGTGCCGACAACATCGACGCCATCATCGAAGTCGCCCGCGCCGCCCCGCAGCCCGCCAGGGTATTGATCAACATCGGCAGACAAGGCGTCATCGGTGCAGGCGACACGTTTGAGCTCCGCCTGGCCGACGTGGACGCCTGCAAGGCCGCCATCGCCCGCAACCCCGATTACATCGTGGGCGTGAAGGCACGCCTGACCGCCGGCGTCACCGCCGACGACCGGGAAGTGCTGCGCCGGGCCCAGGAAGCCGCGTCCGCGTTCAACCTGCCGGTGATGATTCACATGGGCCAGTCGGAAACCCCCATGGGCGAGCTGGTGCAACTCCTCAAACCCGGCGACATCGTCACCCACCTGTTCGCGCCGCCGCCCAATGCCATCGTGGACGAACAGGGCAGGATCCACCCCGAGATCCTGGCCGCAAGACGCCGGGGCATCTGGTTCGACGTCGCCAACGGCCGCATCGATCACCTCCGGAGGGATACCTTCGACCAGATCATGGCCGAAGGCTTCTGGCCGGACACGGTGTCCACCGATGGCTTCGTGAACAGCCGCGAGGTGCCGGGGGTGGTGGACCTGTCTAACATCATGTCGAAGTTGTTGAACTTTGGTGGGATGGGTTTGAGTGAGGTGGTGGCCAGTGCGACGGTGAATGCGGCTAGGGTGTTTCCTTTTTTGAGGGACAAGGGGACATTGAATGTGGGGGCGGATGCGGATGTGGCGGTGCTTGAGTTGAGGGAGGGGGAGTTTGAGTTTTTGGATAATTATGAGGGGGTGCGCCTGGGAGAACAGAGATTATACCCGGTGGAAACAATTTACAGTGGAAGCAAGCTGCAGCGAATATAGCAGCCTTTGTTAAGCGTGCTCTCTAAGCCAAACCTATCGAATGAAGCTTACGTGATCGAAGGTCATCAAGTGAGAATATGTACATTTGTAGTGGTCAACTAATTCCGGACAGTGAATTAGACAGATTCTCAGCCTTTGCGGGTGGTATGCCATCGTTGAAGGCATGTGGCCGCATCCAGTTGTAGTAATCCATCAGGTAAAAGCCAAG
>Ga0181581_10000410_pt1 | contig 32002 bp, 20 predicted proteins | sample 071ome_22_FD_132433 | JGI IMG/M metagenome (GOLD analysis project Ga0181581, IMG submission 132433) | Coastal salt marsh microbial communities from the Groves Creek Marsh, Skidaway Island, Georgia - 071404AT metaG (megahit assembly) | ecosystem: Environmental > Aquatic > Marine > Intertidal... | reverse complement strand
TTATCGCTTTAAAGATTTGCCAAATTGGGCAAAAAAAGCATGGTTAGAACAAAAACAAAACAAAACAATTTAGCATAAATACATTAAGTGTGCCGCAGGGCGGACTTATGCTGTTCCCACAGCGTAACGGATAGAACCCGTAATTTATAAGGAGAAACAAATGGGAAGACCAGTAAACAAAAAGAAAATTGGCTATGGACCAAGCCAACATAAAATTGCAGTAACAAGACATTTTTTTACAGGTGGAGCTGAGGCTACAACAGCAGCTCATATCTACAAACAAAAAGGTGATAGTAAATTTTGGATTAGATTAGATGCAGATAACGTTAATCCTGAAGCAGGTGAAACTTTAAAACTTGTTAGAAAAGCTGGAACAGGTGGTGGAGAGCCTTTAGAGGCAGGTGAATTTACTATTGATGCTACCGGATCTGATTCTGGAACTTATCAAGTAACAAAATTAAGAAATAAGACAGTCCAAATTGTTGACACAACAGATATAAATCCAGCAAATTGGACTACTGAAAATGTTTTATATAATGTTGGATATGATGCAAGCAGTCAAGAAACTGCAACAAATCCAAATGCTGTTACAAGCGTGGCATTGCCTGCACAATAATTTTTTTCAACTAGGCAGCATTAAGTCTGCCTAGAGGATCTTTTTTTATGTCAAAAGTATTAAAAATAGAAAACGGTGGTTATACAATAAAAGTTGAGTCTGGAGAGCAAATTATTCTCGATACTGCTAGGGGCGCAAATTCAAATGGTAAACCAGCAGGAACTGTTATTGTAAGAGGTAGTTTAGAAGTAGAAGGTACAACAACTACAGTAGAATCTTCGGATACAATTATCTCAGATAATATTATTACTCTAAACTATGGCGAACAAGGTGACGGAGTAAGTGCATTAAAAAATTACCGAAGTGGAATAGAAATTGATCGAGGTGTGTTTGCCCCAGCTAGATTTATATGGGACGAAACTTTAAATTGGACGTTAGGGCCTATTTCTGGAACTGGGGCGTTTACATCAGAAGATGGGTCAGGTCAACAAGTTCCACTAAGAATAAATGGAATAACGTCTACCGGAAATCTGTATTTAGACACAGGTAATAGTGTTATAAGTGTGTTAAACACAATTAATTATGAAGAAAAAATATTTAATTATTCTAATGGTTTTATAACAGATCCTGGAACAGGAGTTAATTTAGGTGATGATAATATTCCTAATACAAAATCAATAGTAGATTATTTTGATTATGCCTTAACTAATATTGGAGTATCTGTAGTAAAAGACAATGATACAAGGTTGACCTGTTTAGACGATAGTAGTACCGGTAACCAAAGTAAAATAGAAGTTAAAGTAAACAATAATATAGTTACTACGTTTTGGGAAGATAAAGTTGATTTTTCTGAATTGAGAATAGAAGACAACAAAATAACTACATATTCTAGTAATGCAGACATAGAAATATATGCACCAGGTACAGGTTCAGTTATTATTAATGATGTACTAACTTTAAAAGCTTCGCCGTATCCAGATGACGTAATTTTAGATCCATTACCCCCATTAGAAGGTGTAAAGATTTATTCAAAACCACAATCTTATGGTAAAACAGGCATTTATTATACTAATGCAGACGAAACAAATGACGAATTAATAAGTAAGAATAGATCTTTACTTTTTAGTATGTTATTTTAAGGAATAAAGATGGCAATAATTAATCAACAACTAGCAAATACTTACACTCCTATAACTGTTCCAAACGGTAAAACATGGGCAATAACTAATATATTAGTTTGTAATCAAGATTTAGTAAATACCTTCGTCTTTGATATACATTTAGTTCCTAATGGTGATCCGATTAGTAATAGTGTTACAAGGGTAATAAATAATTTATCTTTAGGAGCAACTGAAACATTTTCTTTTGATACAGAAAAAATTGTATTGGAAGAAGGAGATTCTATAACATTTTTAGGAAATGTTGCCCTATCAGCAACAATTAGTTATTTGGAAGTCTAATGAGATTTATTAAATCACAAAACATTAATTTGAAAAATATGACTGGCAAAGGTATTAAATACGACGGATTAAATAATTTTGCAATCATAGATACAACAAAAGTGATGCTTATTCCTAAAGGTGCAGAAGGAGATAAGCCTGTATCACCAATTGATGGTTATATTAGATACAATACTACTTCAAATGAATTTGAGTTTTATCAAAATAGTGCTTGGAGAAAAGTAAGATATAAAGAACCAAACACGGTTGGAATTCATGTCCAACTCTTAGGAACTGGAGATGCAGTTGAAACTTGCTTTGGTCTATTAGATAGTAACGATATAGATTTTCCAATACCTCAATCAGCAGCACATATTTTAGTTCTTGTAGAAAATGTTTTACAAATTGCAGATGTAAACTATACTTTAGAAGAAAGTTCTAGTGGTAGTTTAGCTGGACCAAATAGTCCGTATCCAGACGGATGGTATATAAAATTTGGTACCCCGCCTCCTATTAAAGATATACACGTTATTCATAATTTTGACAAATAATTACACATATTTTCCTAATATAATTTACATAAATACATTAATGTTAAAATATTAAAAATTTTAACAGGGACAAACTGTGGTCAACCAGCAAAGAGCTATAAGTTGAGAATTTGGTTGGAGGGACAGGATCCCCGTAAAGGAATGTAGATGGCGTTAGGTGATATCTCAGGACCGATGCTAAAAGCTAATTTAGCAAGAGACGGTGTAAATTTATATTTTAAAAACGATGTAAACGATGTTCCTTTACTGTCTTTAGATGTAAACAACCAATATATTGGATTAAACAAAGAAATACCAACTGCAGCAATAGACGTAGATGGTGACACAGAAACTTCTTCAAATTTAACAGTTACAACAACCGCAAATATAGGCAATTTCACCGCACAAAACTCTTCTATAAGTGTTCAACTAGGAGACATCTTTGTAAATTCTAATCAAGAAATAATTATTTCAAATTTAGCAACAGACGACATACTTATTTCAGATAATGTAATTAGTTCGTATAACAGTTCAAATATAGAACTATCTCCATTTGCAGGAAAAACAGTAGAATTATTTACAAATTTAAATATTACAGGAAACTTACATGCCTCGGGTAATATTCAAGCAAATGGAAATATTACTTTAGGCTCAGATGATCTAGATAATATAGCATTTCTTGCCGATGTTAACTCTGATTTAATTCCTGCAGCTAACAATACGTACAGTTTAGGTAGTGCTAATAAAAAATGGGGATCTTTGTACGGAAATTTTTTAAATGGACAAATTTTTGTTACAGGTAGCATAGAAGTTTTCAATGTAGATTTAGCAAACAGACCCGGAAATATATTTTTTGTTGCTGAAAATGGAGATGATACAAATGTAGGAGATCATCCACACGGGCCTTTTAGAACTATTAAAAGAGCATTAGAATTTTCTGATGCAAGTATAAATGGCCCTGTAACTATACATGTTTATCCAGGAACTTATGAAGAAGAACTGCCATTAATTGTTCCTACTAATGTCACAGTTAATGGTGAAGATATACGTAACGTAATTGTAAAACCTGCTGCAGGTTATGAAGGTAATGATGTATTTTTACTTAATGGTGAAACTACAATACAAAATTTATCAATAAAAGATACAACAGGAGGTTATGCTTTCCGCTTTGATACAAATGCCGTAGTATCTTCACGTAGTCCTTATATACAAAATGTTACAGTAATAACCGCTACTAACGGAGGTAATGGTGCATTGGTTGACGGAGCTGATGTAGATTCAAACAGCAACGAAGCCAGTATGCTATTCCACAGTTGTACTTTTATTACACCTGGTACAGATGCTTTAGTTGCAACAAACGGAGCTAGGGTTGAATGGTTAAACAGTTTTACGTATTTTGCTAATCGTGGAATTTATGCATACAATGGTACAACTGGACATCTTAGCAGCGACGGTAGCACAATAAAATATGGTGCTGAAATTAGAAGTATTGGCAGTGCGAATGTTTATGGAACATATGGTGTTGTTGGCGATGGCAATTCTGTAACTGTTTATTTAATTAACCATAATTTTGCATATATAGGTTTAGGAACTGATGCTACGAATGATAAAACGTTAACTGTAAAAGCTAATCAAGTTGTTAAACAAAATTCCGCAAATATTTATTTTAGTGAGATAGATGCTGCAGGAGAATTTGCAGTTGGAGACAATTTCTTTGTTAATCAACAAACTGGCAATTCGAGCATTGTAATTAGCAGCGCATCAATAGAAAGTTTAAATTCTTTAACTGTTACTGTAAACAATAATACAACAGTAATAGATGGTGAAAAAATTGACGTAGGAAATTTTTTATTAAGTAATAATCTAATAAAAACTGTTCAAGGAGAAATAAATTTTCAAAGTGCAACAGGTTTTATAACAATAAATGATACAGTAAATTTTCAAAAAAATCTTACAATAACAAATGATTTGAGCATAGACGGGACATTGGTTCAATTAGGAAATGAATTCCAAGACACAGTCACCTTTGCTGGAGATTTAGATCAAAATTTGTTATTAACAAATGGCAATTTGTATAATTTAGGTAGTGCTGCATATAAATGGAAAAATTTATATATTAGTGATATTCAAGTAAGTGATATTTTAATACGAGATAATTTTATAGAAACAGTGACTGGCAATACTAATTTAGAATTATATGCTAGTGGAACTGGTAAATTGTATATTGAGCAAAATAATGTTTTGATAAACAATGATCTTACTGTTAGTGGTACTACTGACATTTCAGACTCAAACATAAGTTCAGACGTGACTCATATTGGCAATAGAAGTATAAATTTAACATCATTATCACTATTAAATGGAAATGTTTTATTAACAAATAATTTAAATGTTAATTCAGATTTTTATACAACAGATTTAGATATTCAAGGAAATTTAGTCAAAATAAAGACAACAAATACAAATCTACAATTAGAAGCAAACGGTTCTGGTAAAGTAAGAATTAATGATTATGCAAAAATAAACAAAACTCTAACTTCAAGGATATTAAGTGCCCAAAACATAATTCTTACTGATAGTAATTTAACGTTTGATAAAATTTCTACAAGTACTCAAATACTTATAGATGATAATTACATTACTACCCAATTAAGTAATTCTAATTTAGAACTTAGAGCCAGTGCATCAGGATATGTTCAATTTGAAGATATTTTAATTAAAGACAATACCTTGTCAACCTATACAGATAACATAAATCTAAAATTTGGTAATATATTAACAATTAATAGCACAAGTAGTTTATTTTTACCTAAAGGTACTATTACTGAAAGAACTTTAGCAGAAGGACATATAAGATTTAATACTACAGATGAAAAATTTGAAGGTTTTGGATCAGGTATTATTACATTTAATGGTGTTTATAGCGATGATCGTACAACTTCTGTATCAGCGCATAAAGTAGATAATATTATTAATTTCACTGTAGATAATAATTTAATAGGTTTTGTAGATTCAAACGAATTTAATGTGCTAAAGCTAACAGTTGATGATATTGAAATTAATGATAACAAAATTCAAACCACAATTAGTAATTCAAATTTAGATATTAAATCAACAAATGTTGGCATTAACATTTCTGATATAATCATAGCACAAAACGATATTATAAATTCTCAAGCAACTCCTTTACTGCTTAATAATAATTTTGGTTTTGTTGATACTGTTGGTTTTGTACCACCAGTAGGAAACAGTAATGATCGCGGTACAATAAATGAAGTAGGTGAATTACGTTATAATGTTGATATAAATGATTTAGAAATTTTCGATGGATCAAATTGGGTAAATGCTGCATTAGGAGGAAGTCCTCCTGTTACAGAAGCATTATTTGAAGACCTAATAGACGAATGGACTCTCATACTAGGATAGCACTTTATAGGAGGAATAATAAGTGGCTGTAGGAAGAATAGGCGGGCAACTACTAAAGCAAAATTTGTTAAGGCAAGGAGTAAATTTAGCATTTGAAACTGATTTACTTTATCTAGATGTGACAACACAAAGAGTTGGTGTTAATAATGCTACTCCTTTAGTTGCATTAGATGTAATTGGCGAAATTAAAACTAATAATATCGAAGTTCCAGGATACGCAAATATTGCAGATATGTTGTTTTCTGGGTCAACAATATCCACATCACAAAATACCTTAACCCTTGGAACACTTGATACTGTTGTTTACCAAAAAAAATTAGCAATAGATTCAATAGAAATAGAAAATAATGTCATTAGTACAGTAGATTCAAATTCTAATTTAGAGTTAAGGCCAAGTGGTACAGGAACTGTAGAAATTTATGCAGATACAAATGTTGACGGAAATATATATGCTACCGGTAACATCACAGCAGATGGTAATATAACAATAGGAGATGCTAACACTGATAACTTAACTATTAATGCAGAAGTTGCAAGTGACATAATTCCAGACGTTACTGGAATTTACTCTCTCGGTTCTGATCCTAATACAGGTGGAAAACAATGGCAAGATATTTGGGTAGATAATTTTATTGCTGGCACTGTTACTTTAGGAAGTAGTATTGTAGCAGATGGTGTAGATCTAGGATTACGACAAGGAAATATTTATTATGTAGCGGAAAATGGAGACGATACGAGTACAGGAACACATCCTGCTGATCCTTACGCAAGTGTTGGACAAGCACTAAGTTCAGCAGTTTCTGGAGATACAATACACATTTATCCTGGAATTTATACTGAAACATTTCCTTTAACTATTCCAGTAGGAGTATCGATAAAAGGCCACAGTATACGAAATGTAATTATTCAACCAACTGCTAGTACAAATTCTAATGATGCATTTTTACTTAATGGCGAAACTACTGTTGAAGACATTACAATTAGAAATTTTTACTATAATAGTGTGGGTAATACAGGATATGCTTTTCGATTCGCTACAAATGCTACTGTTTCTACTAGAAGCCCTTACATTAGAAATGTCACTGTAATTACAGAAGGTTCTACTACTACATTAGAAGATCCTAGGGGATTTAATGCAGGCGACGCAGGTAAAGGTGTTTATGCAGACGGTAGCGTGTTATTGTCTACATCAAATGAGGCAAGTATGTTATTCCATTCTGTTACATTTATTACTCCAGGTGTAGATACTGTTACAGCTACAAATGGTGTAAGAATTGAATGGTTAAACTGTTTTACTTATTTTGCTAATCGTAGTGTTTATGCATTAGATGGCACTTTAGGAAAGTACGGTAGCGGCAAAACAATACTGCGGGTAAGTGGAGTTAATGGAACTTTTGCAGCTTCAGAGACAATTTCTTACTATGATACAGACGGAATTACAGTATTAGCAAGTGGAACTATAGATTCAATCAGTGGAAGTAAAATTTATTTAACAGATAAAGGAACTGGCGAATTTTTAGATCCAACAACAAGAGGAGGAAAAACTGTTATCATAAACGGTGATGCACAAATTAACACCGCAACTAAAAAATATGGAATAGGAAGCCTACAATTAGACGGTGTAGGCGATTATTTAAGTATCAATGCTAATGACGATTTTGGTTTTGGAACTGGAGATTTTACAGTAGAAACATGGATTTATTTGAATGATCTTATAGATAATCAACAAATTTTTGATTTTAGATCAGGTAGTGTCACAGACATTTCACCGGTTGTTTATGTTGCTAATGGAGGACAACTACAATATTATGTATATAATTCGTCTAGGATTATTGGAACATCTTTAAGCAGTAATACATGGTATCATATAGCACTTGTTAGAGATAATGGTAACACAAGATTATATGTAGACGGATCTCAAGTAGGCGCAACTTATACAGATACAAATGATTATGGTAGTACAAAACCATGTACAATTGGAGCTCGGTTTGATGGAGCCAATGAATGTAATGGATTTTTTGATGATTTTAGGGTAATAAAAGGTCAGGCTGCGTATACAAGTAATTTTACTGCACCAACATTACAATTAACAGTTACTGCTGAAACGGTATTAATGCTTAGATTTGATACTGATATTAATGATGATGTTATTTACGCACAAGATATAAGATTCAGTGGTGGTGCAACAGCGACAGAATTTACGTTGGTTGATTACAGAGAGTTTGGCGCTGAAATACGTATGATAGGATCTGCGTCTATATATGGAAACTATGGATTATATGGTGACGGACCAGGGATTATCATATATGCAATAGGACATAATTTAGCATATATAGGCAATGGTAAAGAAGTAACAAATGACCCTATTACTGTAATTCAAACTAATGAAATTACAAAATTAAATAATGCAAAAATTTATTATGTATCAGTTGATCATAAAGGAGATTTTAGAGTTGGCGAATATTTCTATGTTAACCAAGATACGGGCACAATTTCTTTTTCATCAAATGCATTAGATATCGATGTTGTAAATGAAATAACTTTTAACACAAATGGTAATTTTACATTTATAAACGGAGAAAAAATTGAAACTGGTAATATTAGAATTTCAGGAAATACAATTTCTAGCCTTTTCGGAAATATAGATATAAATGCATATTCTGATATCGTTAACTTTTATAATAATGTAGATATTGATGGTAATTTAAATGTTACAGGTAATGTCACAATTGGAGGAAATCTAACTATAGGTGACGAAGCTGCTGATAATTTAGTTATTGCAGCTGGTATAGGAAGTAGTTTAATACCAAGTCAGGATAGTATTTTTGATTTAGGTAGTTCGACTGCTTCATGGAAATCGTTATTTATAGATGAAATTTTTGTAGATAGCATTGAAATTAATACAAATTATATAAGAGTGGTTGATTCTAATGCAGACTTGGAACTTAGAGCATCTGGCACTGGTAATATATATGTTCCTAGTAATAATGTGGTAATTGATAATAATTTAACTGTAAATGGAACAACAAATTTAGCTATTGTAAATATTTCAGGTGATCTATCTCATGTAGGAAATTATACACAGACTGGGGATACTAGTATTACCGGAAGCGTTAATATTACTCAACAACTTACTGTTGGAGCCGCAGCTCAGTTTGAAGATATAAAAATAGATGGTAATGTATTACGCACTACTTTGTCAAATTCTAATTTAGAGCTTATTGCAAATGGGTCTGGAATAATTTACATACCAAATAATGATGTACTAATAGATTTTGATTTAGAAGTTTTAGGAACAATAACAGCAGAAGATATAAATGTAAGCGGAGACATATCTGCAAATAGATTTACAACAGGTAATATAGTTATAGATGATAATTTTATTGAAACTACAATTTCAAACTCTAATTTAGAATTAAGGACAAGCGGTTCCGGAGTTATTGAAATTGATGATTTGAATTTTTACGATTATACAATCCAATCTGCAACTGATTTAATATTAGATCCTGCAAGTGAAATAGTTACATTAGATTCTACAGGTAGCTTACGTTTACCAATTGGCTCATCAGGAGATAGACCAAGCAATGCAACCGGATCTATTAGATTTAATAACCAATTAGCAAGATTTGAAGGCTTTGATAGTAATGACTGGATCCAACTACACGGAGTTACAGACTTAGACGGCGATACTAAAGTTACAGCAGAGCTTACCCAAGGAGCTAATGATAATATAATAAGATTTATTGTAAATAATAATGTAATTGGATTTATTGATTATAATAGTTTTGATGCTTTAAAAATTGTAGTAGATGATATTATTTTAGATGGAAATCTAATAACAACGGCTTTCAACACAGATTTACAACTAGATGCCAACGGAACAGGACAAGTTGTTATTGATAATATTGCATTTAAAGATAATCAAATTACAAATTTAAGTAATAATCAAATTACTCAATTTTCATCAACAAATAACGGTTATTATAAATTTACAGGTACAAATGGGTTAGTAATACCATCGGGAGATAATACTAACAGAATAACTCCAGGATTAGAAGTAGTAGGCATGGTGAGATGGAATACAGAACAACAGTATACAGAAATATGGGATGGAACTCAATGGATATCAGTGGCTGGAACAAGTGGTGCAATTACATATGCTGCGGCTGAAAATTTAGCAATTGAAACCGTACTATTATTAGGATAATTATGGCAACTTATTTTAAAAACAAAGTAGTAAAAAATGTAGGAACTATACCAATTTTAGGCATAGAAACAGATGCAAGTACAAGAAGCACAGTATTAGGTTTAAATTTGTCAAATCTTACTGGGGGTATTGTGTATGTAAGCATCTTACTTAATGATGATACTAGTAATCAGGGATATTATTTGAAAGATGTTTCTTTACCGCCAAATACATCGTTAAAAACTTTGTCAGCAGGTGAAAAATTAATTTTAGCTCCTACAAATCAACTTTTTATTGTAGCTACTGAAGATGATTCAGTTGATGTGATAATCAGTTATGTAGATATTATTTAAGGAAAAAACATGTCAAACTATGTAGGCCTTACACCTGAAATTTTGTTAGAAAGTTTATCTGCAAGATTTTTTTATGGATTACGTCGATCTGATGAAGGCGAACTTTTTCTTGGAAAAAACGACCAATTGAAAAATGACGAAGGAATACAAATTAATTTGCCTGGAAATGATGAAGATAATTTAATAAATTATAGAGAAGGCCAAGATTTTTTTGAAGGGCGAAATGTATATCACGATTTAATTTATTTAAATTTGATATATGAACAATTTAGATGGGATAGTAAAGACATATATTACTATGTGAATGAAGAAGGAGAGCTTGTTGCTAGAATAAATCAATCTTATGAGTATGATGATAGCATATCAAGCGAGGGAAAATAAATAAAATATAGGATTTCATAAATGTCAAATTTTAATTTAACTAGAATAAAATTTACCTGGAAAGGTACTTGGGGTAGTAACACGACTTACAAAAAAGATGATATTGTACTGTACAATGGAAAAGCTTATGTTTCAAATTATGGACATACATCTTCTACAAATTTTTATGAAGATAAAGATCCAACTAATATAATAGACGGTACTACTTATAATATAACAGTGAATTCTGATTCAATAAATGGTAAACCTTCAGGAAATTTTTATATAGATGGCAAAGAAAGTCCTATATTAGTTTTATTAAAAGGTGGAACATATATTTTTGATCAATCAGATCTTACAAATATAGAATTTCCTGAAGGTAACAGTAGCGTAAATCCTATTTTATTTAGTATTACAAATAATGGTACATTAAATGGTGGTGTAACTTACGATAACGGTATAGAATATTATATCGGAGATACAGTTGTAACCCAAGATGAATACATTGAAAATTTTGGTCTTGGACCTAAATCTGTAAAAGTAACTTTACCATCTACTGTAGGTAATAACCTTTATTATTTTAGTCCAAATAATCTTGATATGGGTAACATAATAAATACCCGTTACAATAGTTATTGGAGTTTAATGGCTGATGGATATTCTTGGAAGGGAGACTGGGCTCCTAATACTTTTTATGCTGAGGATAACATTGTCAAATGGGGCGGTTACTTATACATAGCAACAACACAACACACTAGTAATAGTTTACCAGGTATAGGAGTACCAGGAAATATCGACAACTGGCAATTATTTGCCTCTGGTTATCGTTATTTACAAAATTGGCAAAGTAGTCGTATCTATGAATTAGGTGATGTAGTTACAAATAATGGTATAGTTTATATATGTATTGAAAAACATACGTCTAGTCAACAGGTGTCAGAAGGTCTTGAAAAAGATATAGAGAAATGGGAAATTACAACTTTAGCAGATTATTGGGTAGGAGAATGGACAGAATTTACTGATTATGTAAAAAACGATGTAGTACAGTACGGTGGTATAGTTTACAGATGTTTAGAAGTTCATACAAGTAAAGGTTCTTCTTTTGGATTAGAAATTGACCAAGGTAAATGGCAAGTTTTACTAAATGGAGATATTTACCTAGGAGAGTGGCAAGCAAATTATAGATATCGCATCAATGACATTGTAAAAATTAACGGTATTCTATATAAAGCAGTTGATTATGGACAATCGTCAGAAAGTTTCAATACAGATACAAGTAAATGGAACGTCTATATACCTGGATTATCATTTGAAAATAGTTGGGATCAATCATTAAATTATGTTCAGGGAGATATTGTTAATTATGGTGGATATATATATGTTGCGCTGAGACCTAATTCCAATGTTGCTCCGAGCATAAATGGTATAATACAAGATGTAGGTGATTGGGAACTCCTAACTCAAAATTATAAAATACTAGGTGATTGGGATGTAAGTGTCAACTACTTAACCGGAAATGTTGTTAGAGCAAATGGAATTTTATATGTTGCTGTAGTAGACAATGTAGGAATATATCCAGACTCAGACAACATAAAATGGACTATGGTTATTGACGGGAATTATTTTAAACAAGAATGGGTTTTAGGCAATGAGTATTTTCTTGGCGATATAGTTTTATGGAATGGTACAGCCTATCTATGTACAGGCAGGCATCTATCTACTGAAAACAATACACCTGAATTAGATTTAGCTGTTTGGCAACTATTTTTGCAAGGGTCGCCCTCAAACGTATTAGGTAATTTTGGAGATATAAAAATCTATGATACAGATAGTAGTATTCAAAATTTGCCAATAGGAAAAAGTGGCGAAGTTTTAAAGAATGTTAACGGAGCTACTGCTTGGGAATCGTTTGGTATTGTTAAAAATGTATTTTATGTAGGTATGCATGGTACAGATTCTCCAACTAATGGTAGGACAGAAGGAGCCCCATTTAGAACTATTAAATACGCAACAGATTTTGTAAAAGATAATGTAAACTCGTACAATGAAAATTCAACAATTTTTGTAAAAACTGGTATGTATGAAGAAATATTACCAATATCGGTTCCAAGGAATTGTGCAATAGTAGGAGATGAATTACGTAGCACCAATATACAACCTGCAGCAGGTTATGAAACTTCAAATATGTTTTATGTTAGGAATGGATCTGGAATTAGAAACCTAACTTTACAAGGTCTGTCTGGAGATTTAGGAGAACTAAATGAATATCTCACTAGGAGACCTTCAGCTGGAGCATTTGTAAGTTTAGATCCTGGTCAAGGACCAGACGATGAAGATGTTTGGATTACAAATAAATCATGTTATGTCCAAAACGTTACTACATTAGGAACAGGGTGTATTGGTATGAAAATTGATGGTGCTTTACATTCTGGTGGGAACAAATCTATTGTTGCAAATGATTTTACACAGGTGCTAAGTGACGGAATTGGATATTGGGCAGATAATTTAGGTAGATCAGAACTTGTCTCAGTTTTTACATACTATTGTCACGTAGGATATTTGTGTACTAATGGAGGAATCCTTAGAGCAACTAATGGTAATAATTCATATGGAGAGTACGGATCAGTAGCTGAAGGATTTGATGAAAATGAAACTCCAATTACTGCACAAATTAACAACCTTGACAATGAAGCAATTGTAGGACAACTTATAACCTATGGCACAACTGAACAAAAAATATTAGCGTTAGGTTACGAGCATGCAGGCGAACAATATAGTAATGCTACTCTAACAATATCAGGAGCAGGTATAGGAGCAAATGCTGTTTACGAAGAATTTAGAAATAATGCTCTTTCTTATATTAGGATACTAACACCTGGAGACAGTTCTCCTGCAGGTGGTTTAAATTGGACATTTATTAGAAATTATGCCCAAGGAGGAACTAGATATGGAATTACTCTTGCTCAAGCAGATACAACAGAAGATGCTAATTTATACATAGGACAAAGGATAGTAATAGGTAGTGGCAAAGGAGTAGGTCAATATGGAATTATAGCTGGTTACAACACTACGACGAAAGAAGCAATAGTTACAAGAGAATCAGATAATGTTAATGGTTGGGATCATTTTTGCCCTGGATGGCCTATAGAAAACACTTTGAATAATACCTCTGTCTATTTTATAGAGCCTAGACCAATAATGAGTAGCCCCGGTTTCTCCAGCACAAGTAGTTTTGGACCAAATGATGCCAATGGTGGTGTTTGGGCTAGCCTACAAAAAACTAATAATACATTATTTGTATTTACGGATGGGGGGCAACAAGTTTTGCCCCGCCGTGTATATTATTCAACTAATGGTAGTGATTGGAGCGACATAGTGGTTGCCCTTAGTGCAGCACCAGCAGCTATTACCTGGACAGGACAAAATTATATAATAGTTGATTACAATAGAATTTTTTATCAAAGTAGCAATCTAGGATCTTGGAATGAAAATATCAGCCACATTACAGGATCTAACCCCACACCTCTATTAACGAGTGACGGTAATGGAAATGTTGTATCAATTCATGGTCCTTTTGGATTAATTAGCAATGATCACGGAATAACCTGGACGGCTACTACAATACCAGGAGCATGGTCAGGAACTGTGGCGGCAACAGCAGCTTACGGAAATGGTGTTCATATATTTATAAATTACAACACATTGTTATACACGAAAGATAACGGCTCTACATTTTCTACAATAACCATACCAGTGACACTTCAAGCAGCCTCAAGTGTACTTGACATTACATACGGTAATGGAAAATTTATTGTTGTAGGAATGGTAGGAATTGACAGTAAATACTACACTGGTATAATATTTGATCCTGCTGACGGAATAGAATTGTACGAAAGTGATACAGAATTCCATAAAGTAAGTTATGGAAATGGTGTATTTATAGCAATACAAAATGGATTAAGTACCTCTGTAGGAATCAGCACAAGTGGATATAATTTTCCATTATACGATGAAGATAGTACAGTCTATAGCCTAGATACTGAAGCAGAATATCTCGATATAGAATTTTTAAATAACGATTTTTATGTTGTCCGTACAGGTGAGAATTGGCAAAAAATAAACACTGGGGCAAGGGCTGTAACAAGACCAATTATAGAAAACGGACGTATTAGCAAACTTTTAATTTACGATCCAGGTGCGAACTACATAGGTGACCCAAGTTTAAACTTATATGATAATGCTTATACATTAGATTTATTTTATGAAATTTACACTAAATCCGGTGTATTAGCGCCTCCGGTACTTAGGAACAGAGGACAAGGATATACAACTGCAACCGCAACAATTACAGGAGACGGATTCGCAAATATATATCAATTAGGAAAACAAATAAAAATTGTACAGTTAACTCGATTACCTGGACCAGGAGACAATTTAGAAATAGAAGGAATAAATGATCTAATTTATAGTGTTGTAAGAGTGGATTCGTTTTCAGGGGACGGACCTTATGATGCTGTATTAACAATTAATCCTCCTTTAGATATAGAAGAATCACCTGAACACTTAGCAAATATTACAATTAGACAAAACTACAGTCAAATTAGATTAACAGGACATGATTTTCTAGATATAGGTACTGGTAACTTTAATACAACTGGATATCCTGGTTTGTATTTAGAAGGAGAAACTGCATTAAATGCTAGGCAACCTTTTAATGAAACAGTAGCTAGTGGAGGTGGTAGAGTATTTTACACAAGCACAGATCAAGATGGCAACTTTAGGGCAGGAGAATTATTTGCTGTAGAGCAAGCTACAGGAATTGTTACAATTAATGCAGCTCAGTTTGATTTTACAGGGTTAACAGAATTAAGTTTGGGCGGAATTCAACTAGGAGGTTCTACAGTTGTAATTAGAGAATTTTCAAAAGATTCTACATTTGTAGCTGATTCTAATAATATTGTACCTACTCAAAAAGCAATTAAAGCATATTTAGAATCAAGAATTGCAGGAGGCGGATCTAATGTATTAACAAACACTTTAGTTTCAGGACAAATACGAGTCACTTCAAATAGAATTAGTACAGATACAGGATTTGCAATCCAAGCAAAACCTATTTTTAGAATGAATTTTGGAATAGATGGAAAATATTTAGCAACTATGTACTATGGTAGGTCTTAATGATAAATATAATTAATGTCGGAGTATTAAATGGCTGAATTTAAATTAGGGCGAATAAGATTTATTTGGAAAAATAATTGGGCTGCGAGCACTGTATATTACAAAGATGATATAGTGCGTAATGGTGGTAATATTTATCTTTGTGTTGCAGGACACACAAGCACAGATGATTTCCCCACTGATTTACAAGTTTACTGGAATTTATTATCAGAAGGACAATCATGGAAGGGTAGTTGGACCACTGGAATATATTATAAAGTAAATGACGTAGTAACTTACGGAGCAAAACTATACATTGCTAACACTGCACACACGAGTTCTGAAAGTACAGTTGATGGACTAGAAATAGACCAGTCTAAATGGGATCTTTATACAGAAGGATTTGTGTGGAAAAACAATTGGGCAATAGCTGTTAGATATGTACCAAATGATATTGTAAAATATAATGGAATAACCTATATTTGTATAGAAGGTCATTTATCAACAAGCATTTTAGCAGACGGGTTAGAAGCAGATATAGATAAATGGCAAGTTTTTAATTCAGGAATTTATTGGTCTGAAGATTGGCAAATTAATTACAGATATAAAATAAATGATTTGGTTAAATACGGTGGTTATCTTTATATTTGTAACGAAGGACACACGTCAGCAGCAACAGAAAGCGATGGATTAGAATTAGACCAATCCAAATGGGATATTTTTTATAAAGGAATAGAATATAAAAATACATGGGCAGCCGATTTTAGATATAAGATAAATGATGTAGTAAAATATGGTGGAGGATTGTGGATATGTATAACACAACATACAAGCCAAAGTCTTTTCACAACTGATGAAGACAAATGGAATCAATTTGTAGAAGGATTAGAATTTGAAGATAGCTGGAACCCAACAGCATATTATCAACCAGGAGATGTTGTAACATATGGAGGATATACATATGTAGCAATTACAAATAATATTGCATTAAAACCATCAGACAATTTAACAGATTGGGACCTTTATAATACTGGTTTTAAATTCATAGGCGACTATGATGATGATAGCACTGCCAGAGAATATATCGAAGGAGATGTTATTAGGTTAGGTGGTTACACATATCTTTGTATTTTAAAACATACAGGACAACGACCTCCTAATCCAACATATTGGGAGCGGTTGAATTCAGGTATTGAATGGAATGATGCCTGGACAGATTCTGCTTACTATGATGCTGGTGATGCTATTAGATATAATAATTTTACATACATATGTATTTTAGCCCATACAGCAGATGAAACAACCGCAAAAAATAGACCAGATCAAACAGCCCCAACTGAAACTGGAGAAGACCATTGGAGACTTTTATCTGGAGGTCCTGAAAATTCTGTTTTAACAACAGATGGCGATCTATTATATTACAGCCAAGCTGGCCCAGCACGTTTAGCAATAGGATTGCCAGGTCAAACATTAACAGTAAATCAAGCTGGTACGGAACCTTTATGGCAATTTACTGGTAGTATAAATCATATTTATTATGTAGCACCTAATGGAAACGATACTGCATATCCGATAGCTGGCAGTAATTTGGATAAACCTTGGAAGACAGTTAGATACGCTGCAGAACAAGTTGATAAAGGACCATTACGACCAGCTGCTCAACATTTAATAAAATTAAATCGTGCATTTTTACAAGAAGAAGTTGTAGAGTGGGTAAATTATCAAATTGCAAATGCAGTTGCAGGTAGTATATGGGATGGTTTTACTAATTCAAATATTGGACTTTGTCGTAGAGATATTGGATTAATTATAGATGCTTTAGTTTATGATTTAGGACATGGAGGAAATAAATCAATAAGACAAGCTACTTTGACATATTTTGACTCAAATAATGCTTTAATTGCAGCAATTGCAGATGAAGATGAGCAACTAGTTGCATCATTAGTATATTTGGAAGAAGTTATAAATGCAGTAATTAGTAATAATGCACCTAATACTGTTTACAGCTCAGTCAATCAAAATACAGATGCCGACTACGTGCAAGAAACAGATGCAACAAGTACAATAACATATATTTTAGATATTATTAGAGATACAATAACTTCACAATCTAGTATTAATTTACCGCGAGAATATATACCTAACAACACAATTTTTGTAAAAACAGGAACATTTAATGAAATTTTACCTATTATAGTTCCAGAAAGAACTGCAGTAGTTGGTGATGAATTAAGATCTACAAGAATTGAACCAGCTGGTTCTTTCTTACATACAACTGATAATATTATAGAGAATGCTATTGCAACAGAATTATCTAACACTGTTAGAGATGTAATAACTAATACAGCAGTTACTCCAATCACAGGTAACGCAATTACACAACACACTACCGGAGTTGCAGGTTCAGCAGGATCATTAATTCCAAGAGATTCGATTAGAACATTAGCTGATGAAATGCTTGATATTATAGAAAATGGAATTGGTAATGCTGATGCACTTGTATTTACAGATCCTGGATTAGATACAAATAGATTGTATGCAAGGCAATTATTACAATTAAATAGAGCATTAATAATATCAGAATTAACAACATGGATAAATGATCAAATTTCAGGAAACATAGCGCCGTTTACTTCAGGATTTACATACGATCAAACCAAATGTGAAAGAGATACTGGTTATATAGTAGACGGATTATCCTATGATGTACAATATCAAAGTAATTGGGCAACTAGTATAAATGCTCGTGCGTATTTTGAAGGAGTTATATCTGTTATTGGAAATCCTGATCAAATAGACGAAACAGTTGCTGCATATACGCAATTAGGTGTGATTGTTGAATCCATTGTACAAGGAACATATTCTGGACAAAACACTAATGGCGGCAATGTTTCAAGTGCTGCTATAGGTATTGAAGTAAATAACCTTGTGCAAATTGTAGAAAGTGTACTATCTGCTGGAACTGTTAGTGCATTACCTACTTTAAATTATCCAAGTATTACATGGACAACTACCGAAAAACAAGATGCAGTTGCAGCAATTATTGCAGATAAAACAAATATCCAAACACATACAGTTTCATACGTAGATAGAGAAGAAGGAAACTTTAATTTTAACAAAGTTACCTGTTACAGAGATGCCGGATATATTGTTGATGCATTAGCTTATGACATGGCGCTAGGTACTAATTATCAAAGTGTAATTTCTGGTATTAGTTACTATAGAGCTACAACCTCAGCACAGGAAGTTATTAATAACCAACTCACGCCAACATTAAATTCAATAAAATTTATTAAAGAAAAAGTATCTCATATAGCTATTTCAGGACCGGCATACAAAGCAGTAAATTTGTTAGCTAAAATAACTGAATATAAAAATACATTTATAGATAATAATGGAACAGAGCCTATTACGACTGGTTCTTTAGATCCACTATCTGATACTAATCATACGTATGCTACAGAACCTTTAGAATTAAATAGAGAATTTATAAAAGAACAAATTGTTGCAAAAATAGATACTACTTTTTGGTCAGAAGTTACAGCTACTACAAGTGGTACGAATGTGTTTACTCACAACAACAATTATGTTTGGGTTGAAAATATGGCAATTAAATTTTCAAATACTCAAACAGGTCAATCTACTGGTGCAATTTTAAGCCAAGGCAGTATAATTGAAGGCCAGATTTATTTTATAAAACAGATTGTTTCATCTACAGAATTTACAATCTCAGCCACAAGAGACGGCGCTGAAATAGTAATCACAGATGATACTGGATCGATGTTTGTGAAGTATGCTTACAATGAAAATAAATGCAAAAGAGATTTAGATACTTATATAGACGCAATTAAATATGATTTAATTTATACTGGAAATTACAAAAGTCTTTTGGCTGCTAGATATTTTGTAAATGCAGTTACTGGCTCTAAATTACATGATATGTTCTATTTAAGAAACGGAACCGGTTTAAGAAACTGCACCGTGGCAGGATTAGATGGAAGATCAGATGGAAATGATATAAACCTTCAGATAGATGGACTTGGTCCAGCAAATACTTATGGAACACGGAGACCACTTGCAGGCGCATTTACAAGTTTGGATCCTGGATGGGGCCCAGATGACAGTCGAACATGGATTATAGCTAGATCTCCATATGTACAAAATGTTACAACATTTGGAGATGCTGCTATTGGCTGTAAAATTGACGGATCACTTCATACAGGAGGAAATGACTCTATTGTTTCTAATGATTTCACACAAGTTATTAGTGACGGAATAGGTGTTTGGTGTACAAATTTAGGTAGAACAGAACTTGTATCTGTGTTTAGTTATTACAATCATATAGGCTATCTTGCTGAAAACGGTGGAAAAATTAGAGCTACAAATGGCAACTCATCATATGGTGACTTTGGTACAGTTGCAGAAGGATCAGACGTTACAGAAACTCCTATAACAGGTACAGTTACTAACAGAGCATTTGAAGCACTAGTTGATAGTGTATTTACTGATCAAGATCAAATATTGGTATTTCAATACAGAAATGCAGGTGTGAATTATACTGCACTAGGTACTACGATAACTGTAACAGGTGAAGGCTTCGGTCATCAGATTGATCAAGTTCAAACAGTTGACGGTGCTGTCTTTGAAGTCCGTATCTTAGATACAAATGATTCGTCGGGAGAATTCGGAGGTGACGGATACATAACAGCTACAAATGCTGCCCAAACTGGAAATACTACACAAATTACAATTGCTAATACAGATACAAGAGATAGCTCGCAATATATAGGCATGGCTATTTTTATTACAGCAGGAACTGGTGCAGGACAATACGGATACATAGATACATATAATTCTGGAACTAAAGTTGCAACAGTTAAGAAAATGAGTGATAATTCAAGCGGATGGGATCATCTTGTACCTGGAACATCAATAGCAGGCACTTTAGACGGTTCAACTACTTATATAATTGAACCTAGAATATCTTTTACAGCACCAGGTAGTGGTTTATACGCTGATACAACAAAGGCAAGAAGTGTAGTAGAAGATGGTAGTATTGTAAAAATTCTAATATGGGATCCAGGCTCAGGATACGTAGCTGCACCTACCATGACAATTGTAGATCCAAATAATATATATGATGGTGATTATGACGTTAGAATCGGCGATGGTGTCCTTACGCAACCTACATGGTTAAATAGAGGTTTAGGTTATGCAACAGCAGAAGCAGAGGTTGATGGCGATGGATATGCAGACATATATCAACCAGGGCAATTTGTTAGAGTAGAAAATTTAAATGCAGAACCAAAAGCAGGATCTAATATTGAATTTTCGCATACGCCCGGAGTATTTTATAAATTAGTAGTAGTAAGGAATTTAGCAGGGACTGGACCGTACACAGCTCAATTACAAATTAGTCCAGATATAAGTATAACCGATGCTCCTGATCATGGCACGAATCTTGATATTACTTTACGGTATAGTCAAGTTAGATTAACAGGTCATGATTTCCTTGAAATAGGAACCGGTAATTTTACAGAAACAAATTATCCAAATCTTCCGTTGTACTCACCTGATGCTGATAAAGAACGAGTAGCGTATGGTGGAGGCAGAGTATTTTACACAAGCACAGATCAAGATGGCAACTTTAGGGTTGGAGAATTATTCAGTGTTGAACAAGCTACAGGTGTTGCTACATTAAATGCAGATGCATTTAATATATCAGGTTTAAATGAGTTGTCATTGGGAGAATTAGGTTTAGGAGGCACCGGTGCTGTAATCACTGAATTTAGCGTAGATGGAACTTTCACAGCAGATAGTGATAATATTGTTCCTACACAAAAAGCAATAAAAACTTTTATTACTTCACAAATTGGTGGTGGTGCTGCAGAACTTAATGTAAATAGTATCACTGCAGGTAAAATACTAATAACAACTAACGAAATTAGCACAACTACTGGGGAAGCAATAGTAGTAAAAACAAAAGTTAATTTTGAAAAAGGAGTAGACGGTTCACCGCTTGCTCTAAATTATTACTTAACAGCATAACAAGAGGAAAATAAATGGCTACAGGTAGACTAGGTGCAGTAGATGTAACTGCACAAACATTAACTGATTTATATACTTGCCCTGTTGATACTTTTACAGTTGCAAGTGTATCTATATGTAATAGAAGTAATTCACCAATTGCTTTCAGAATGGCACTCGCAGCAGCTTCAACACCAACATCTGCAGAATGGATAGAATATGATGTAGAAATTTTGCCAAAAGGTGTTTTAGAAAGGACTGGAATTGTCATGGATGCAGGTAAAATAATTGTGGTTTATTCTTCGCATACAAATGTTAGTGCAGTAGCATTTGGAATAGAGACCTCAACTATATAAATATACTTAACATTTGAAAAGGAATAAACATGGGTAGATATATTTCAACAACTGGCACAGCTGGAACTGTAATAAAGCAAGTAAATGCAAATTATACAGCATCTGCAAGTGAAAGAATACTTGCAGATAGCTCATCTGCAAGCTTTACAATTACGTTACCTGCTTCTCCAGAAGCAAATGATGTGATACAAATTATTGATGTTGAAGGTACATTTTCAACAAATTCTGTAGATATAGATCCTAATGGTAACGATCTAAAAGGAGTAACGTCAGGTAATAATTTAACTCTAGATATCCAAGGATCTATCGTTACATTAATATACACAAATCTAGCTGGCATAGGTTGGATAATACAAGTCTAAGAGGAAAAACATACATGGCTAATTTAAGCGAATTAATAAGAACAAAGAATGTTGATGATTTCCTTGACACTGCATTAGAGCAAGGCGAAATATACGCATATGCTTCAAACCACGATACCGGTCATGTACCGCGATTTTGCTGGAAACCTCCAACAGCTGGTACAGCATGTATAGAAATTTGGGGGCCAGGCGGATCTGGAGCAAGGATGTGCTGCTGCGGTTTTGGTATTCCTGGAAATTCAGGTGCATACGCTAGGAAACAATTAGTTTTTAGCAATGATAATTATGCCGATAGCTATTTATGTGGTTGTATTGGCTATTCATGTGGTAATACCGATTTATGCTTTAGAGGTTGTAGTAATCCTACTTGTACATTGTGGTCTACGGATGCTGGAAACACTACAAATTTAATTTGTGTACAAGGTGGCAAGGGAGGATTTGCTTACTGCAGCACGAGTACTAATGGATACTGTTGTTTTAGGCAAGGTGGTTTTTGTGGAACAGATGGATTCAACACTTGTTGTGGCATAATTTGTAATCATAGGGCCGGTGATTGGATTCCAACAGCATCAGGAGGAGATACTAATTGTCCTGGACTTATTTCATGTACACAATTTTTTAGACACCAACCAAATTGTCCTTGTGCTGAGATGCATATGATTGCAGGACCTCCAGGAATGAATGCAACGAAAGGAATATATGCATATGTTGCAAACGATACTGATAGTTTTATAAGCCAATGGTCAGGCGGAAATGGTGAACATCAATATACTATAGGTGCGTTAAGTAGAAATCCTGGTCACGGCCAACCTTGGGCGTATTGCTGGTCAGGAGCTAATAATTGTGGTTGTTATGAGAATGAAGGCTGTATCATTTATACTCCGCCAGGTCACGGCGGAAGACCTCCACATCCGTGCGCCGGAGTTAGAGACCATGGGGGTAGAGGCGGACATGGTGCAATTCGTATTAGATTTATACGAGCAGTTTAAAAAATAGGAAAATTTTGAATGGCTAATTTAAGTGATTTAATAAAAAATAAATTTTCTAATCAAGTTAATATTGAAAGATTAGAAAAAGGCACAATATGGGCATATTCTCCAGGAACTACTTACACTGATTATTGCGATAATGTCCGATGGTGTTCTCCTGGGACAGGCGTAGTCACATTAGAAATTTGGGGTGCAGGAGGATCTGGAGCAAAGATGTGCTGCTGTGGTTTTGGTCTTCCAGGTAATCCAGGCGCCTATTCAAGATCAGTATTTGCTGTTTATGAAGGCGATATAGTTTGTGGCAGACCTGGCAGAAGTTGTAACAATTCAGACGACTTATGTTTTAGAGGATGCAGCGAATCAACATGTGTTTGTTGGACTACATCGAATCCATTGTCGTGTAGCGGATGTATGTGTGCTGAAGGTGGGTTTGGAGGTATCAGTTATTGTAGCACCACTACCAGCGGTCTTTGTTGTTTTGGAAAGAATGGGTTTTCTGTTACGTCGTGTACTGAGACTTGTGGAATAGCGTGTAATTACAGAGCTTCCACTCCCAGACATATTGCTCAAGCATTTTGTGGACAAGTTAACTGTCCCGGAGGATTTAGCTGTACAATGTGGAATTGTTGTCATCCTAATAGACCTTGCGCTATGATGTATATGGTTAGATCGTCGCCAATGGTATATTCAACAGATGGCATAACTGTAATGGTGCCAATGGAAGAAAACACACAGCATTCTAACTGGTCAGGTCAAGGACCATTTCAATATTTACATGGTATGAATGCAGCAAGTAAAGCGCCAACAGGTGGTGCATTAGAAACTAGATGCTGGAATGGTGGTAGAAATTGTGGATGTTACAATAGCCATGGATGCATGAGATTCTACCCATATGGATTTCCTGGACTTCCGCCTAGCCCGTGCAGCGGAGTTAGAGATCATGCAACAACTGGTGGGCAAGGCGCTATTAGAATTAGATTTGAGGAAGCAGAATGAATTTATCAGAACTTTTACAAGACAAATTAACCAGCGCCGAAGCAAAATTAAATTTAGAAAAAGGGCATATTTTTGTTTTTTCTAATGGAAACGTAGAAGCAGGTTATCCTGCTATGTACGATGATACAGGTAATACTGTTTGTTGGCATTCACCAGGAACAGGACAGGCTGTAATAGAAATTTGGGGTTCAGGAGGATCTGCACCCAGAATGTGTTGTTGTGGATCCGGATTACCAGGAAATGCTGCTGCGTACTCTAGAAAAATTATCTCAGTAGATGCAGATAGTTATATATACGGAACAATAGGTAGGGCATGTAGGAATCAAGATCTTTGTTTTAAAGGATGCAGCGAAGCAACATGTATTTGTTGGATAGGCTCAGGAGGAGATGGATGTATGTGTGCTGAAGGTGGTATGGGAGGCCATGCATATTGTCAAACCAGTACAACATCTTTATACTGTTGTTATAGAAATGGTGGATTTTGTGCAGAAAACGGTGGTTTGAGTAGTTATTGTGGTTATGTATGCAATTTATCAGCATCAAAGAATTGGATAGCAAATGGATATGGCGGAGATACTAATTGTCCAGGCAGAATAAGTTGTTTAAAAGTTTATTGTTGCGGAGCTGGAACACTAAATATTAGATGTCGATTAGACTATTTTGTCCCAGCACCTGCTGGTTTATACGGCCTAGGATGTGGACATATGGCTATGATAACAGGAGAGGAAGATGCGCATCATGCACCACTACCTGGAATGGCGTTAAATAATATAACCGCTCCAATGCAAATATTAGGACATAGTCCTCAAAGAGGAGGTCCACCCAGCTATTGTTGGCGAAGTGACAGACAATGTAGTTGTTACGAACAATATAGTTGTATCCCTTATATGCCTATCGGTTGGGGTGCACCAGGTTTGTACATGTGCGGAGATATAAGAGATACTGGTGCTAGAGGTGGCTCTGGTGCTATGAGAATTAGATTTATAGCTTAAGAAAAGGTTAAAAAAATGAAAGTAAATTTTACGACTACAATACCAGATTATCCATATGGGCAATCTACAACAAATAATAAAACAGTTAATGCAACATATATCGGTAAACGTTATCTTGTTATAGCTGTTAATGGGACAACTAATTTGGTCGAGTATGTAGCGGCGGCAAGTGATGATATCGCACAATGTAATTTAGGAAATTTTAGAGCTGATGTTCCGCTTTATTTTACATTGTTAGATGCTAAAAATAATCCCTGGGAAGCTGCATATTTAACTGGAGAATATACAACAGATCCAATACCAGAATATGTCGAAACTTTACCTAATGGTGAAGAATATAGATATGAATATAGCCAAGAAAATATAATATCAGAAGTCCATGACGGTATAAATTGTAATACAGCTAATGGATGGGGATTGAGATTTGCAAATAATGCTTATACAAAACCTACTTTTCGGACTCATATGCTTACCCGAGAAAATTTTCTCGAAGGTATTGAGCAACAAAAAACAATGATTACAGAAACATTAAATGATCCTGATTGGGAAGGAACAGATGAGGATCGAACTGTTTTTCAAAATTATTTAACGTGGTTAAACTCAGTTCCAACAGTTTATGCAAATGTTGATCATTGGAAAATACCTTGGTTTGCTGAAGAGCTACCTAGTTTCTAAAAAAATTCTATTTTCTAAAAAGGTGTTATATTTTATATAAGATGTATATATATTATTAACACCTTTTTTTATGGAATTTTTTAATGGAAAGATCCAAAGCATTTTTTATTAACGGCGGAGCAGGAAGAGTAATTTGCTCTATACCTGCCTTTGAAATGTACGAAAAAGAATCAGCTGATAAAGATTTTATTATTGTATGCGAAGGAGGTACAGAATTATTTAAGGGACATCCTACTCTTGATGCAAGAACATATGATGTATGGCATAAAAATTTATTTTCTGATCATCTGAAACATCGAGATATTGTAAGTTTAGAACCTTATAGAATTTGGGAATATTATAATCAGAAGTGCAGTTTGGCACAAGCTTTTGATATAGAAATAAATAAACAAGGTATAAGAGATCTTCCTAAGCCTACGTTAATGTTATCCAAAGAAGAACTGTTGACGGGTAGGAAATTAGTATCTGACGTAAAAGAAAAATTAAAAAAACAAAAGACAATAGTTTTTCAACCTTTTGGTAGAGGTATCCAATATATTGATGAATCATTCGTAGATACTACATCTAGAAGTTTAGAATTTACTGATATAAAACAGCTAACTAAAAAATTACAAGAAAAACATTTTGCTGTTATTTTTATGTCAGAAATTAAATTTGATACTCGATCGTGGGGGTTGAAAGATGATGTTGCAATTCCAGAAAATCTTACCTTAAGACATTGGGCAGGTTTAATAAAACATGCTGATCACTTTTTTGGTTGTGATAGCGTTGGTCAACATTTAGCTTATGCAGTTGACAAATCTTCTACTGTAATATTAGGATCTACTTTTCCGATAAATGTATCTTATCCTAATGCGAAAAATTTTAATATTTTAGATTTTGGAGAACTAACCAGAGAATATAGTCCTATTAGGATAACACTAGATGAAAGAATAGAAAGAAAACACGAAACTATTATGTCAATGACTCCGGCTATAGTCGATTACACTATTAACGCAATATTAGGAAAAAAACAAAAATGAAATTATTTGAAGGTTATACTTTAACTACTGGCTGGATTGCAGCTATAACAAGAGGACACAATGCAGGTGTGTGTTTAATGAAAGACGGAGAAATTGTTTTTTGTATAGAAGAAGAAAGATTATCCCGTCAGAAATACGACGGTGGGCCTTTTGCTTCGATGGTAAAAATTAAAGAATATACTGATAAGATAGATTATTTGTTAATTGCACATACACAACCAATTTCAACTGCTGGACGAGTAGATTTTTCAGGAGAAGATATTTATACAGGTTTAGCAAGGAAATTACATTTAATAGATCATAAAGTAAATCCTCGGAACCATCCACAAGTTATCGATTTAAGTCAAATTCATCATAAATTACATGCATCATGTGCATTTTATAGATCCGGATTTGATGAAGCAGTTGCTGTGGTTGTAGATGGATGTGGAACATTTTTTCCTCTACAAGTCGGTAATGATGAAAATATATGGGCATTTGAAACTGAATCTATTATTGAATGCTCTTATCCAAATAATTTAATTACTAGGTTAAAATTTTATGGAACAAGTGATAAATTACCTGCAACGTATTATAATGAAATAGATTCTTCTAATATTTTAGAAAATGATTGTACGCATGCTGCATGGTTACATGATAGAGCTGGTATAGTAAAAGTATATGAAGCAGTTACACAATATTGTGGTTTTACTGCAATAGAGGCAGGAAAAACAATGGGATTATTTCCCTACGGTAAGTACGATGAAAATATTCCAAAACTATTTGACGACCAAACCGTTGTACCACTTTCAAATAGGAATTTAATAATACCAACGTATCCAAACGCAGCTATTGTTAATTCTGATATATACAAAAGTTTGTACAATCACGATAGTGAAGATAAAACTAAATTAGAAAATAGAAGAAATTTAGCATATGCATGCCAAATAGAAACTCAACAACAAGTTGCAGACTTAATAAGATATGCTGTAAATTTAACTAATAAAAAACAAGTTGTAGTCAGCGGAGGATATGGACTGAATTGTGTAGCAAATTATTATTATTTAGATTGTTTAAAAGACGAAGATATTGAAATTTATGTAGAACCAGTTAGCAATGATGCAGGTACAGCTATGGGTGCAGCTTTATTATTTTGGAATGAAATTACAAATGCTTCAAATAATACTTTAATTGATACTTTATACTACGGACCTGCATACAAATATGATATAACAGAAATTCAAGAAAAAGTTAATTTAGTAAACGGAGTTGTTGAAGATGCATCGTATGAAAAAATTATTAACATAATTAAAGATAAAAATATTGTAGCAATTTTCCAAGGTAAAAGCGAAAACGGTCCTAGAGCGTTAGGTAATAGGAGTATACTATTTGATCCAACATTTGAAGATGGTAAAAATTTTGTTAATAATGTAAAAAAGAGAGAATATTTTCGACCATTTGCAGGTACTATTTTAGAAGAACATGTGCATGAATGGTTTGATTTAAGAGGTATGAAAGATTCACCATTTATGATGTATGCAGTTAATTGTAAACCTGGAATGGCGGAAAAAATTCCGTCTATTATCCATGTAGACGGAACATGTAGAATACAAACAGTAAATTCCAGACAAAACTATCATTTCTATGAATTAATTAAAGAATTTTATAAACAAACAAGTATTCCAATCCTATTTAACACCAGTTTTAATTTAGGCGGAGAACCGTTGGTTGAAACACTAGATGATGCAATTAATACATTAAATAATAGCGATATTGAATATCTATATTTACCTGAATACAGTAAATTAATTATTATAAAAAACAAATAAATATTATAGTAATTTAATTTAGGAAAATTATGGTTGACTTAAATAGATACTATTCTGCTGGTATGAATAATACTTTGCTAATAAAAAACATTAGCGGTGTATCATATGCTAGTCCTTATGTAAAAATATTTGAAAAAACTTTGATCGATCGATGGTATCTTGGAGATTTTTTATCTGCGGATTATACATTTGTAAGTTCGTTCGATGCGTACAATAAGGAAATAATTAAATCAACAATTGTTGCTACTGTTGACCTTGCAAAAATTATAATTTATTCGAGATTAAGCACAAGAACTGAATTAATCGATTTAGATGCTGTTGTAAACGAAAGTTATGTTGATGTGTTTATAAAGCTTAAAAAAGAAAAACTCCAAGGTTTAGACGTTACTTATAGGGTAGAATATTTCAACAATCCAAATCCTTTGTAATTTTCTTAAGATAAATAGAATATAGGAATAATTATGGAAAAAGCAACAGGATCTCCATTTCAGTCGCAATATGGTTTTAAAAGTAACGGATTTAAGGTAGATAGTTCTGGTAATATAACAGCTAATTCTTTATCTTTAGAAGTAAATCTTGAATCAGCAATTGTAAATTTTGAATTTATAGATGATGGATTTTTCTATTTCTTAATTAATAATCCTACAGAGAATCCTACATTAACTTTAGAAAAAAATAAAACATATATAATTAGATTATCATTAACTGAGTTTACTTTCAACATATTTGGAAATGATCAAGATTCATATGCTGATGTTACTTTAAGCCATTCTGCAGGATTTACAGGAACAGATGCACAGGCAAAAAGTACAGGATTATTATCAATCACTATTCCTGTAGATTTTTCAGAAACTGTAATTTACTATGGAAATGTTGATAAAACTGTATTAGGAACTATAAATGTAATAGATCCAACTGGCATTTTTGGACATGTAAATATAACTGATACTATTGAATCATTAGATCCAACTACAGGCTCACTAGTTGTCACTGGCGGAGTTGGGATTGGAAAAAATTTATCAATAGGTGGAGATTTACAAATTTCTACAGTATCCATAGAAGATTCTATTACATTTTCGACTCCTGACAGTTTGCAAATAGGAATAATCGACGACACTGGTAGTTCGATTCCTGTAAAAAATACAACAATACAAAACACTTATATTGATAATTCAATTATCGGAAGCACAACACCTGCTGCTGGCAATTTCACAACTGTAACAGGAACTGAAGATCCTACACAATTAAACGATTTAACAAACAAAAAATATGTTGACGCAACAGTGATTGCACTAGGAATAGCATTTGGAATTTAAATAATGGCAAAAACTTTACTAAAAGATTACATTTTCGAACCAGGATTAGGAGCTTTAGATAATTTATATCCTAATGGTTATAATTTACTTGCAGACAATAAAACATTTATTCAAAAAGAAAATAATGCTTTTATCAGCGATAGGATACAGTATGCAAAACAATTCAGTCCATCGACAGCAAGTTATGAACCTACAACTGGTATTTTAGATATTACTCTTATATCAGCGACCTTATTCACACCTACAAATGCTAGTTATGATCCAACAACAGGATTCATAAATCTTACGTTAGGAGTTGGTCATGGTTTTAATATAGGAGACTATATTAGAATAGCTGATGAAAGCTTGACGTTTACCTGTGGTTATGATGATAATGCAACTGAACATTCTTATCCAAGAACTAGTAATGTACCAAATATAAACGGAACTGATCCTAGCTACAATAGAAATTTAAAAATAACTAATGTAGGCATAGATTACATAACTGTAAATATAGGTGTATCATCAGATACAAGCACTCATACGTTTGTCAGCGCAACAGCTAACGCTATATCAACCTCGCATAATTTAAACGTAGGTGATGCAATAATCTTAGCACCAGGAAGCTTTAGATTTATTTGTCAACTAGATGGAGGACTATCAACACATAATTATCCTAGAGTCACAGATCCAGCTTATAATAAAGCACTAATAATTTTATCAGCAACAGCAACAAATATAACAGTGAATGTAGGTATATCTTCTGATACTAGCCAACACTCAATTGTTACTATTCAAAGTAATGCTGTTTCAGATGTTTTTTATAATTATGTAAATGATAGCGAAACTAAATGTGAAAGAGATGTAGGATATATTATAGATTCATATCTATTTGATATCAGGTATGGAGGTAACGAAAAAACATACAAATCTATAAGTTATTATTGGGAAGAAGATGTTGCTCAAGTTGATGGCAATAGAGGACCTGAACTCGTAACGCATTATTTTATTAGAAACTTAATTAATAATTATATTTTACAAAATAAATTATTTCCTAAATTAAATTTAACAGAGTCACAGCAATTAAACACAAATGTAATTGTAGAAAGCAATTTTTATAATAGAATAACAGAACTAAGTCAAAATGTTATTGATGTAATTTCTAACGGAACATCAAGTCTACCTACTTTAGTTAAAACAGGGTTAGGACATGTAATATTCAAAGGTAATTATAGCGTAGAAGATTTGTTAATTATAACTAATGTAACAAAAAATATTATTATATATAACTTTGCATCTAATGAAACTGGAGGATATGTTGATATAATTAAGAATGGAAATGATTACTTTATTACATATGATCAAAGAACAGATGCAATCACTAAGTTGAATTTTAATTATGATACTAGTAATCAATCAGCTACAGACGAACTGCAAATTTTTATCGAAAAGACTGAAAATGCAAAAAGTGTT
>Ga0181581_10000409_pt1 | contig 32041 bp, 29 predicted proteins | sample 071ome_22_FD_132433 | JGI IMG/M metagenome (GOLD analysis project Ga0181581, IMG submission 132433) | Coastal salt marsh microbial communities from the Groves Creek Marsh, Skidaway Island, Georgia - 071404AT metaG (megahit assembly) | ecosystem: Environmental > Aquatic > Marine > Intertidal... | reverse complement strand
CGGAACCGGGAAGGGACTTGGTGGCCTCGCTGCGGTGGAACCGGTCGAAGATCACCTCACGATCCGGTTCGGCGACCCCGGGTCCCTGATCGTGGACCAGCAGTCGGCCGCCATCGATCTCGACACGCACGCGCGTGCCTTCAGGAGCAAACTTCATCGCGTTCTCGACGAGGTTGCGCACCGCACGAGCAAGAGCGATCGGGCGACCGTCGATCAACGTCGAACGTCGAACGTCGAGCACGACGTCATGGGTGCCCCGTCGGCTTGCCCGCTCGGCGATCGATGCGGCGATGGTGGCCAGTTCGACCGGCGCAACCAGTTCGTCCTCGCGCACATCGGTTGCGAGCTCGACGAGCTCGGCCACCAGCGCACTCAGCTCCCCGATCTCGGCATGGATGTCGTCGACGATCACAGCGCGCATCTGCGGATCGAGGTCTGCACGCCCTCGCAGCACGTCGATATTGGTCTGCATGCTGGTGAGCGGCGTTCGCAGCTCATGGCTGGCATCCATCACGAGCCGGTGCTGCTGACGGCGGGACGCGCTGAGTGCGGCGAGCATCGAGTTGAAGCTGGCTGCGAGACGGCCCACCTCGGCGCCACCAGCACCGTCGACGGGGTGATCGAACTCACCGGTCCGTGCGACCTGCTCCGAGGCTGCCGTGAGTCGTCGAATGGGTTCGACCGTCGATCCGGCCACGAACCACGCAACACCGCCTGCGCCAAGAACAGCGAGCAAGCCGATGAGGAGGATCCGGTTCACGAGATCGTCGAGGGATTGGTCGATCTCAGCCAGTGGTCGAGCGATCTGCACGAAGCCGAGCGTTCCGACCGGGACGGTGACGACTCGCCCTCGAGTGGTGCCGATCTCGGCATCGCCAAGAACCGGGGGATCCCCCTCTTGCGGAAAGTCACCCAGCTCGACGGATGCCTCGAAGGCTGGACCGAAGTCGCGGAGCACCGTCCCGTCGGCCGCGACGACTCGCGCCCAGACGTCGCGTTCGATGGCGTCGAACAAACGCGACCCGGGACCCCGGGCCGCAGGACGATCGACCTCGTCGATGGATCCCAGCCCGAACGCGCCACCGGGACCACGCGCACTCAGCAGACCACGAGCGCGGTTCACCAGTTCGAGATCGACCTCTTCGACAAGTTCGGTCTCGGCTGCGGCATACGTGCGTTCGCCGACGACGACCACGACCACGGTCACCACGGCAACGACGAGCAGCGTGATCCGAAGCCGAAGGCTCACGAGTCGACGCCGTCCCCGTCGCGGGCGACGTACCCGGTTCCCCGCACCGTGTGGATGAGCCGCGATCGCCCATCGGTTTCGAGTTTCCTGCGGAGATAGCCGACGTAGACGTCGAGTGTCTTCGAATCGATCTCCAACTCGCCGTCCCAGACGGCGTCGTAGAGCTGAGCTCGGCTGAGCACAACGCCGGCGTTGCGGACCAGCACTTCCAGCAGATCGAACTCCGTTCTCGACAGATCGAGAATCGTGTCACCGCGCCAGACTCGTCGCCCATCGAGATCGAGGTGGACGTCGGCGAGGTGAAGGCGATCGTCGTCGGTGGCACCGGCCCGAAGTCGGGCACGCAGCCTCGCCAGCAGTTCCTCGAGCGCAAACGGCTTGACCAGATAGTCATCAGCACCTGCGTCGAGACCGGCAACACGGTCTGCGACGTCGTGGCGGGCGGTGAGCATCAGCACCGGCGTCTCGTCCCCTTGCGCTCGGATCCGTCGACAGACACTGAGCCCATCGGCATTGGGCATCGAAACGTCGAGCAGCAGCAGATCGGCGGGGGTTTCGGCGTGCAGTTCGAGGGCACGAGCACCATCACCCGCAGTGACCACGTCGTACCCTTCGAGGGTGAGAGCCCGCTCGAGTGACGCACGGACCCGTTGGTCGTCTTCTGCGATCAGGATCGTGGGCACCCGATCAGTCTCCCATCCCCGGGTGAGGTTTGGGTGAGAACACGCGGTCCGGACCCCACCGACGCAACCCACGACAGGACCGGACCGATGGCGCCAACTGGACGAGCTGCGCCTAGGGTCGACGGCGTGCGAATTCTCGTGACGAATGACGACGGGATCGACTCGATCGGCCTGCAGGTGTTGGCGCGGGCGATGCGTCCGTTCGGGGAGGTGGTGATCGCCGCGCCGAACACCGAGTATTCGGGGTACGGGGCTGCCCTCGGCACGCTGCACAACATGAAACCCGACGTACGGGTCGAGCACGTCGAAGGGATCGACGAGGCCTGGTCGATCAGCGCCCCACCTGCGCTGTGCGCCATGTTCGGGCGGCTCGGCGTGTTCGGTGACATCGATCTGGTTGTGTCGGGCATCAACCCCGGTGCCAACGTCGGCCGCTCCGTGTACCACTCGGGCACCGTCGGCGCCTGCCTCACCGCTCGCAACGGCGGCATCAGCGGTGTCGCGGTCAGCCAGAGCGTCGACGCCTTCGGCGTCGAGGGCCAGGGCTGGGAGGAATCTCTTGCGACCCAGAAGTGGGACGGGGCAGCCGAGGTGGCTGCGATCGCGGTCGGTGCGTTGGTCGACGACATGCCCGACGAACCGCTGGTGTTGAACATCAATGTGCCCAACCGTCTCGCCAAGGACATGGAGGGGTGGCGACGCACCAACGTCGGCGAGGCGCCACCACGAGGGCTGGCGAAGGCGACGATGACCCCGAAGCCGGGGGCCACCGACACGTTCCACGTCGAGATGGAATGGGGGGATGCGATCCAGATCCCCGAGACCGAAGACGGCGGTGCGGTGATGGCCGGCTTCGCATCGATCACGTGGCTTGGCCGGATCGAGGGTCTCACACCGCACCACCCGTCGATGAAGTCGACCGAGGGCGCCTTCGACGACTTCTACGCCTGATCCGAGAGCCTGCCGTCCGCCCGGACCAATAGCCTGACTCGGTCATGTTGACCGCCTCCAACATTTCCCGTTCGTACGGTCCTCGCGATCTCTTCAAGGACGTCACCCTGCAGCTCTCTGCAGGGCGTCGCATCGCGCTCGTCGGCGGCAATGGCACGGGCAAGACGTCGCTCATCGAGATCCTGGTCGGCGACGCCGAACCCGATGCCGGCTCGATCACCCGCCCCCGAGACATGACACTCGGCTATCTGCCCCAGGACCTCGTCGACACGGCCACCGGAAGTGTCATCGACGAAGTCCTCGCTGGAGCCGGCGACATGGCTGCGCTCGCCGACGCCCTCCACCGCCTCGAGGCCCACCTCACCGACCCACCGCCGGATGCGGACTACGACGCCATCCTCACCGAGTACGGGGAGGTTCAGGGTCGATACGAGTCGATGGGTGGCTACGCGCTCGAAGCCGACGCCCACAAGGTTCTTGCCGGCCTCGGCTTCAAGGAGTCCGACACCCAACGACCCGTTCGCGAGTTGAGCGGTGGGTGGCGGATGCGTGTTGCACTGGCCCGACTGCTGCTGGCCCGCCCTGACGTCCTCATCCTCGACGAGCCGACCAACCACCTCGACGTCGACTCGGTCGCCTGGCTCGAACAACAACTGGCCGCCTGGCCGGGCGCGCTGCTCTTCGTCAGCCACGATCGCGACTTCATCGATGCCGTCGCCGACCGGGTCGTCGAACTGGCCGAGGGGACGGCCCTCGAGTACGTGGGCGGGTTCGCCGAATTCGTGGTGCAACGCGAAGAACGCTTGCAGCGCCTCGAGGCGGCTGCAGCCAGGCAAGCCCGAGAGGTTGCTCGCGTCGAGCAATTCATCGATCGGTTCCGGTACAAGGCCACCAAAGCTCGCCAGGTCCAGAGCCGCATCAAAACCCTCGAAAAGCTCGAGACGATCGCAGTGCCGAATCGCAAAGAGATCATCGCCAAATTCTCGTTCCCCGAACCACCTCGGTCGTCTCGGGTCGTTGCGGAGTTCATCGACGCAACGGTCGGTTACGGCGACATCCCGATCGTGCGAAACGTGACGCTCGCCGTCGAGCGGGGCCAGAACGTCGCACTCGTCGGCCCGAACGGTGCGGGCAAGACCACCCTGCTCAAGCTGATCCTCGGCGAACTCGAGGCGAGTGAGGGCACAGCCGAGCTCGGCAACAACGTGTCGGTTGCGAAGTTCCACCAGCACCAGGCCGACGAGCTCGACCTGGACAAGACGGTCATCGCTGCGTTCTCCGGCGGCATCGACCCGGGGAAACGCAACATGCGGACCGTGCTCGGCAGCTTCGGATTTCCCGGAGATGCAGCCGACCGGATGGTCAACGACCTGTCGGGTGGCGAGCGCACCCGGCTTGCCCTGGCTCGAACGATGATCGAACCGGTCAACCTGCTCGTGCTCGACGAGCCGACCAATCACCTCGATCTCCCGAGCTGCGACGTACTCGAGGATGCGCTCACCGCCTACCCGGGGACGGTGCTCCTCGTCACCCACGACCGTCACTTGATCCGCAACGTCGCCGACGCACTTATCGACGTTCGCGACGGTCGCGCCACCTGGTACGACGGCGTACCCGACGAGATCCTCACCCCGGCCGATCCGAGCAGAGTCGCAGCGGCGAACGCCGGACTGACCAAGGCAACGACGACGCGCGTCCAGCAGCGGCGGGCGAGCGCAGCCGAGCGCCAGACCACCAACGAGTTGCGAAAAGCGGTGCAGCGGCTCGAGAAGGCGTTGGAGCGGGCCGAAGCCGATGTGTCCGAACTGCAGACCCAGCTCGCCGATCCCGACCTCTACGATCGACCCGAGGAGGTCCACCGGCTCGCGACTGCACACGAGCAGGCCAAGGACAGGGCCGTGTCACTCATGGCCGAGTGGGAACAGGCCGCCGAACAACTCGAGGCCGCCGGAGGCTGACGGGGCGACACTGACTAGCCTGCCCTCATGGCTCAGGTCACGCTGCCGTCCGGAATCACGCTCGAGTACGAACGTCGGGGTGCTGGCGACCCTCTGTTGCTGGTGATGGGGCTGGCAGGTCAGCTCATCGACTGGCCTGTGGAATTCGTCGACGAATTGGTCGAGTCCGGGTTCGAGGTCGTGATGTTCGACAATCGAGACGTCGGTCTGTCCTCGAAAACCGACTGGCCTCCTCCGTCGCGCCGACGCTCGGTCATGTCGATGCTGATGCGACGACCGATCAAGGGAGTCGGCTACACGATGGATCACATGGCCGACGATGCGGCGGGCTTGATCGACGCACTCGGCTTCGACTCGATGGACGTCGTTGGCATGTCGATGGGCGGCATGATCAGCCAGGCCTTGGCGATCCGCCACCCCCACAAGGTGCGCTCGCTGTGCTCGGTGATGTCGAATACCGGGGACCGCAAGAACGGCTCCATCTCGCTCAAACTGGTGCGACTGGTCGGTATCCCGAAGCCGCCGAACCGCAGCACTGCAGTCGACGAAGGCGTGAAGCTCTGGCGGCACATCTCGGGGGACCATTTCGACGAGACCGATGCGCGCATCCGGATGGCTGCTGCGATCGAACGGTCGTGGACTCCCGACGGTGTCATGCGTCAGACCGCAGCGATCGCCGGGAGCGCCGATCGAACCCTCGATCTGAACGGTGTGACGGCGCCGACACTGGTCGTTCACGGCCTCAAGGATCTCCTTGTCCTTCCCTCGGGAGGTACCGCAACGGCAGCGGCCGTGCCCGGCTCACGCCTGCTGATGTTCCCCGACATGGGTCACAATCTGCCGGCCGCTCGCACCCCGGAGATCGTGGCTGCAATCCGATCGAACGCGGCGCGGGCTGACGTTGCTCGCCACAACGCATCGACACCGGCCTGAGCACCAATCCGTCAGGCCGACGCGCCTGTAGCGGCAATGGGGCGACCCGGCCGCCCCCGCCCTGCTCGGGCCACACCGTCGACGGCGAAGATGGCGAGCCCGGTCCAGATGACCACGAAGCCGACGGCCTGGCCCCCCGACCACGACTCGCCGAATGCGAACACACCGAGCAGAAAGTTCAACGTCGGCGCCACGTACTGCAGCACACCGACCATCCAGAGTTCGATGCGTCGAGCCGCTGATGCGAACAGCAGCAGCGGGGCGGCAGTCATCAGTGCTGCACCACCGGCCCAGAGCCAGTCCCTCGGTTCGGACACGACATCGCTTCCGTCGCCAACCATGGCCAACATCACGAAGCCGACCAGGGCAGGCACCACCATGAGCGAAAGCTCGAAGCTCAGACCGTCGAGCGAGCCGAGCGGCGTCGTCTTGCGGATCAACCCGTACAGTCCGAACGACACGGCGAGCGAGATGGCAACCCAGGGCACACTCCCGACGTCGATCGACAAAACGACGACCCCCACAGCAGCGATCGAGACGGCGAGCCACTGGTTCGCCCGCAGCCGTTCCCCCAAGACCGACACCCCCAGCACAACACTGACGAGTGGGTTGAGAAAGTAGCCAAGACTCGCTTCGAGCACCCGTTCGTTGTTGACCGCCCAGATGAAGACCAACCAGTTGCCGGCGAGCAGCGTTGCCGATGTGGCGGCCAGGAGCACAGTCCGCCGATCACGAGCGATGGCACGGACGCCAACCCCTCGATCCCGCACGACCTGCACGAGCCCGAGCAACACGAAGGTCGAGACGATCCGGACGACGAGTGCCGCACCCGCCGACCCATCCCCCAACCGCCAGAAGATGGGGGAGAGTCCCCACAGCGTGTAGGCAGTGACGGCAAGACCGATCCCCTGCTCGAGCTCCCCCCGTTGCATCGCCGCACGCTACCGGCGCCCCCGCCACCCTCGACACCGTCTCACGCGGCGTCGCCGATTCCGGGCAGACTGTCGACCTATGCCGGACATCGCCACGTCACCCGTCGAGATCGAGGAGTCTGTCACCGACCCGGTCACCGACGACGGCGATCATGACCGGTTCGCCCACTACGTTCGAAAAGCCGACGCAGCGCGCGCAACGGTCGAAGGCGTTCCTGTGCGAGCGCTGTGCGGCAAAGTCTGGGTACCGAGCCGCGATCCGAGCAGGTATCCCGTGTGTCCCGAATGCACGAAGATCCGCGATCGGCTCATGAATCGGTCGAGCAACTAACAGCGCCTGTCACCGGTCGGAGACCGGTGGAAACAGATTCCGCGCAAGCCGACTCCGAACCGTGCGATTCGTGCGCCATGATGCGAGAATCGTCGAAGCGCATCTGCGCCACCGGACATCAGGGAGTGCCACGAGCCGTGAAGGTCGCCGTCGTTTACGAGAGCCGCACAGGGAACACTGCGCACGTCGCAGAGATGATCGGGGCCGCTGTGCAAGAACTCGGACACGAGGTCGGTATCTGGCCGACCGAGAAGGCCAACCTCGACTATCTGACCGATGCCGACATGGTGTTTCTCGGCACCTGGACGGGCGGCATCATCGTCACCGGTCACCATCCTGGCGACGGCGGCAAGTTGCTTGCGATGCCCGGGATCTGGGGTAAGCCCACGGCTGGCTTCATGACCTACGCCCTTCACGCCGGCAAGGTGCTCGACAAGATGAGCGACATCGTCACCCTGCTCGGAGGGGTTTGGCTCGGCGGACGCCTCTTCAAGCGAGGCAAGCTCGACGAAGGGTTGGCATCCTTCGTCGTCGCTGCACTCGACGCAGCCGAAGAGTCGCTCGGCGTAGCGAGCTGACATCCGTCGTGGCCTGGTTCGGACGCTGCGAGTGCGGGTACCGGCTCGATTCGAATCATTGGTGAGGGCTTCGCCATGCGCTACCACATTCAAGGTGTCTTCATCCTCCTGATCGTCGCCATCGCCGTGCTGTTCACTGCTCGCATCGCTGCGCCGGTGTTGTCCGATGCGTTCGGGGACGAAGGCGCGATCGTCGCCCAGAGCGCCGAGGTCGACGAAGACGCCGACCTCCCCGTGGCCGACGAGGACCTGCCGCTCACCGGTGAGGAAGTCGGCCAACTCCAAGCGGATCTCACCTCGCTCGGCTTCGACCCCGGACCTGTGGACGGGATCATGGGTGAGGCGACGCAGGGCGCAATCGATGCCGCGATCGTGCAGTACCAACTCGACGTCGCAGCAAGCAATCGCGAGGTCTACGACTACCTGCGTTCTCTCGCCGACGCCTTGGCCGCTGCCAACGCGGCGGACTCGGCTGCCAACGACGCCGGAGAGGCCGGCTCCGACGGCTGACACCCGAAATTTGGGTACGTGAGCTGACACCCCGTTCCCGAAGTGTCACCATTGCCGGTGCGGGGTTCTTGTTCGACACACTGGCGAGCAGGTCGTTCAGCACCGACGCCACGTCGGCGCACTACGGAGGCGAGATGGCACACGCTGCTGTCACGAAATCAGACACGACCGCTTCCACCAGCGCGGATCAGGCTCGCGATCATCTCGGGTGGTCGTTGGGGCGCGAGATCACCCTGCTGGTGCTGGGCCTGCTTGCGTACCGCACAGCCCGAGTGTTCGTGAAGGACGAGATCGACCAGGCCGTGGTCAACACGCAACGCATCATCGACTGGGAACGTGCCCTCGGGATCTTCAACGAGGTGCACCTGCAGTCGTCGATCCTCACCAACGATGTCCTCGTCTGGGGCCTCAACCGCTACTACTTCTTTGCCCATTTCCTCGGCACCACCATCTGGGTGTGTTGGATGTTTGTCCGATACCGGGAGCACTACGGACGCGTCCGGCGCGTGCTTCTGGGCACCACGTTCGCCGCATTGACGATCCACATCATGTTCCCGCTCGCCCCGCCGCGATGGTTCCCCCGCATGGGCTTTGTCGACACGCTCCAAACCTACGGACCGAAGATCTACGACAGCAGCTTCATCACCGACACCGCCAACCAAATCGCAGCCATGCCGTCACTTCACGTCGGGTGGGCGCTGATCGGCGCCTGGGGTGTGATCAAGGCGAGCACGTCGCCGTGGCGATGGTTCGCCGGGCTCCATCCTGCGATCATGATCGCCGCTGTCGTCTTGACCGGAAACCACTGGTGGCTCGACGTGTTCGGTGCAGTTGCCCTCGTTGCGCTCGTGATCGCAGTCGACACCCCGATCCAGCAGTGGCTCGAGCGAGGTGACGTCGAGGCTGTCACCGACGACACCACCACCTTCGTCGGGTGACCGCCGCACACGAACCCACCGCCACCACCTACCGACCGCGGAACGCAACCGATCTTCGGTTCGCCCTGCAGGGCGTCGCATCGGTGACATCGGTTCGAGGGGTCAGGTGGTGGAGCACGGTCACACCCGACGGACCAGCGTCGGTAGCGTTCCGGACCGGGACCGACGGCACGATCCGCGCGGATGCCTGGGGCCCGGGAACCGATTGGGCCCTGACCCAGCTGCCGAGCCTCCTCGGCGCCCACGACGAGACCGTCGACGACTTCCGTCCGACACATCCGGTTCTGCGGCATCTCGCCTGCCAGTTCGTCTCGCTTCGGCTCGGCTCGACCGGCCGCTGGTACGAGGCCCTCGCCGCAGCGGCGATCGGTCAACGGGTCGTCGCTGCCGATGCAAGGACAAGCCGCACGCGTCTCGCCTTTCGCTTCGGCCACCACCCGGTCGCACAGGCACCCGTTCCAGCATTCCCGGACCCCGGGCGCATACTGCGTCTCCCCGATCACGACTTCCACGGCGTTGGCATCGACCGAAGTCGGGCTCGCGTGGTCCGGGTTGCGGCCCGCTATGCCGAGCGGATCGAGCAACTCGCCGAGGTGCCGGGGACCGATGCCGATCAACTGCTGCAGCGGCTCCCCGGGATCGGGCCGTGGACAGCCGCCCTCGCAACGTCGGTGGCCGGTGGTCACGCCGATGCCGTTCCCGTCGGCGATCTCCACATCCCGCGCCTCGTCAGCCGGGCACTCAGCGGGGAGGACGGCGACGACAACCGCATGCTCGAACTCCTCGAGCCGTTCCGAGGCCACCGTCAGCGCGTCGTGCGCCTGATCAAGCTGGCCGCCCGCACGACGGCAGCGAATCGCCCAGCCCCGACCCGCAGCGACATCAGCCGGATCTAGCGCTGGGTGTTCGCTGCGTGACGTGCGGCTTTCGCCGCTCGGTAGGCCACGGTTTTTTCGATGTAGCCGACTGCATCCGGCGTCTTGCAGTTCGTCTCGCCGTGGTCGACGACGACCGGCCCGATGCGCTTTGCCGTGGCGATGGCGTTCCTGCGAAGCCCAGGACTGCGCAGACCGATCGTGATCACCGCCATGTTCATCTCGTGCCGGACACGGTTCGGTCGATCGTGGATCTCTGCCTCGATCTGCTCGAGGAGGCTCTGCAGGTCACTGGTGGGCCACGCCGATTCGTCGTCGGCAGAGAAGGCGAGCACCGCCCACCCGGCGGAGGCGATCCACTCGCTGGGGCGATCACGCCAGGCATCACTGCGGCTGCGGGCGACCGGAGCATTCGACACGACACCGGCGACAGCCTCGGCCGTGACGTAGCAGTCGACCGCCTGGACCCATTCGTCGGCAAGTTCGTCGGTGATCAGCCTCGGGTCCACGATCTTCGCAGCCAGTTGCCTGGCATCGTGGTTCCCGGACGCGAACAGTTCGAGGCCGAGCTCGTGCTGCCCGCGATAGGTCTTGGCGAGCGTGTTCAGATCGCTGTAGCTCACCCCGAACATCGGCTCGCGTGCGCCATGGCGGGCGTAGATCTTCCGGTTCTGCGCCGTTCCCGCTCGCTTCAAGTCGGCCATCGCCGTGCGGAGCGACATCAGTGCAGTCCGGGAACGATCCAACTGGGCCAACCCATGTGCACAGTCTTGCCGATCGGGCCATGGCCCGCCCACTGTCCCAGTCGTGCCATAGGGTCGCTCACGATGATCAACTGTGGTCACTGCGGAGGCAGCCATCCGACCGTGGCAGAGGTGCGCTCCTGTTCGGGCGCATCTCCCAGCCCGGTAGCTGGGGACGACGCCGCTCTCCCTCGGCCGTCACCGCAGCTGACCACGAGTCCGGCCGCCACTGCGCTGCCTGTCGACTGGTTACGTCTCGCCGGGCCTCCGGAACTCGGGCGTGGCCTTGTCATCGGTGCGACTGACCCGGTCGCTGCACCGTGGGCCGACGCGCCGGTGATCGAGCTCGACACCCAATCCCCGGACCAGTCCCAGCTCGACGAACTGGTCGCGCATCGCATCGAGCGCCGACGATTCGTGCTTCGACTGACCGCTGAGTTGCCCGATGCACATCCGACCCTCCCGGTCGACTACTGGCATCTCGCCCCCGACACCGACCTCCCGGGCGATCAGATCCGTCATCTCGTCATGTCGCATGCCGTCGATGCTCGCAACGCCGATCGCCCCACGATCGCAGCGGTCGACCTTGCGCTTGCAGCCGGGGCTGTCCTCGCCGACTCGGGTCCCGGCGATGTGATCGGTCCCGATGGACCGCTGTGGTGCGACGGCGGCCCACTCCACTGGTTCGGCCCGATCGGCGGTGCCTCGGTGGTGCCCGCCCCCAACCTTCGTTGTGGATCGCTTGTACCGCTGCGCACCGCCGAACCGAGCGCCGAACTTGCTCCCGATCAGCGTGCTGCAGTCACCCATTCGGGGGCAGGAGCCCGAATCATTGCCCCTGCCGGATCCGGCAAGACCCATGTCCTCACCGAGCGGGCCCGTCACCTGATCCGCGATCGTGGAGTCGACCCGCGCGCCATCTGCCTCGTCGCCTTCAATGTTCGAGCCCGAGAAGAGATGCAGACGCGAACGATCGATCTGCCAGGCCTCGAGATCCGCACGCTCAACAGCCTCGCCCTTGCCATCGTGGCGGGACGTCCACCGTTCCGGCAGCCCGAGAACCGGCGAGGGTCCGATGTCATCGACGAACGCGACGTTCGCCGCATTCTCGACGATCTGGTACCGGGGCGCCGGCAGGCCATGGCCGATCGCCTCGCAGTCTGGATCGAAGCACTCACCGCAACCCGCCTCGGCCTGCGCGACCCCACCAGCGTCGAGGCGGAGTTCGCCGGGGACATCCGCGACCTTCCCTCCGTCGTGGAGCGCTACCGGGACCGGCTCGCCCGCGCCGGCGCCCTCGACTTCGACGAACAGATTCTTGGTGCGATCGAGGTGCTGCTCTGCGATCCCGAGGCTCGACACACCGCACGACAGGCCTGTCAGGTTGTGCTGGTCGACGAGTTCCAGGATCTCACCCCGGCCCATGTCCTGTTGATCCGTCTCCTCGCCGGACCCGAGGCGAACGTGTTCGGCGTGGGCGATGACGACCAGACCATCTATGGCTACGCCGGCGCATCACCGGCGTGGCTCATCGACTTCGCCGATCTCTTCCCCGGATCGGCGGCGTACGGTCTCGAGGTCAACTACCGCTGTGCGACGCCGGTGGTCGAGGCTGCGTCGACGCTGCTGCAACACAACCGCAGGCGCATCGCAAAGACCATCCGAGCTGCGCCACACCGCGAGCCGGATCCTTTGGCCCTCGAGCACCGCAACAGCCCTGATCCGAGTTCGGTCACCGTCGACCACGTCCTGGCCCTGATCGATGCCGGCGTCCCACCGGCCGACATCGCCATCCTGACCAGGGTGAACGCAACCTTGCTCGGCCCCATGCTCGGGCTCGACACCGCCGGTGTCGCGACCACGGCGCCGATCGACGCCCAGTTCCTGGCCCGCACCGGCATCGCCGGTGCCCTGGCATGGCTCCGCCTCGCCACTGCACCACGTCGGGCACTCCCGAGCGACGCCCTCGAGACAGCGATCCGCCGTCCCCCTCGGGGCCTTCGACGCAACATCACGACGTGGGTCGGCGAGAAACGCTCGATCCGCGAGATCGTCGACCTCGCCACCCGTCTCCGCGATGCCCGAGATCAGAACAAGATCACCGACTTCGTCACCGATCTCGAAACGATCCGCGAACTCGCAGACGGGGCCGACACCGAGACACTCCTCGTGGCGATTCGCGATGAGGTCGGCCTCGGGCGCGCACTCGACCAGCGCCTCGACGCCAGTCGACGATCGGTCGACCGCTCGGCCCATGGCGACGACCTCGCTGCGCTGCTCGCCGTCGCCCGGTACCAGCCCGACCCCGCCGCATTCCCCGCATGGCTGAACGAGCGACTGACCACAGCGACTCCTGACTGGGCAGGGGTTCGGTTGTCGACCATCCATCGGGTGAAAGGCCGTGAGTGGCCCCACGTGATCGTCCACGACGCCACCGGCGGCCTGATCCCGCACCGTCTCGCATCCGATGTCGAAGAGGAACGTCGCGTCTTTCACGTCGCCATCACTCGTTCCTCCGAGCAGACCCTCGTCGTCAGTGGCGTACCGGCATCACCCTTCGTCGCCGAGTTGACCGAACCTCCAGACCCGAACTCTCCGACGCCTGCCGTTTCGGCCCCCACGAGTCGCACCGGGAAGCCCGCCCGGGCAAGCCGTTCGGTGCCCGAGGCCACCTCGATCGAGGAAGCCCAGATCCGCGAGCGTCTTCGCACGTGGCGCAACGACACGGCAAAGGCTGCCGGTGTCCCGGCCTATGTCGTCTTCAACGACGCCACCCTCTACGCCATCGCCGAGCGGCGGCCCCTCAACCACGACGAGCTGCTCGACATCTCCGGTATCGGGCCGGTGAAGGTCGAGCGGTACGCGAACGCGGTGCTCGAAATCATCACCGATGTGCTCGGTGGGTGATGTCTCACTGCATGTTGCGAGCGCTGACCGTGCGCTGACTCACTTCGACGAGCTCACCCGAACGCACCTCGTAGGAGACGACGTGTTCGACGGAGTGCTGACCCCCGCGAGCCCGTCCGGTGACGAGGTCGAGCGACATGCCCTCGACCACTGGCAGCAGCGCAACGGCCTTGAAGCCTTCCTCGCGTCCAGGATGTGATCGTTTCTCTTCACGAACGAGATCGATCGAGTCCCAGATCCACACGTCGTCGACGCTGACGAAACGGCACCGATGACTCGAGCGGTTCTTGGCCACGATCGAGCCCGGACAGATGATGAGCTGCCCTTCGATCCAGGGCGGACTCCCGAGTCCGTCACGGCCGAAGGCCTGCTCGAACGCTTCGCCGATCATTGCGTCGTGATCGCCCGACGAGATCGCCCGCCGACGCATCTCGTCCCGCAGTGCTGCGGCGAGGTGAGCAATGGTGTCGACATCGAGGCGAGCTGCGAGCTCCACCGCTGCATCAGGATCATCGGTGAGGTGGCGCACCGTCGTTCCCCAGCGTCGTCTGGGTGTCGTCGAATCGTGCGCAGCCATCGACCAATCATGCCGGGCCGATCGGGCATCGGGACGCAGACCGATCGCAGGCCGTGGACACTCGTGACCCGGTGCGGCCAATGGCCGAACGGGCCACCGGTGCTAAACCTGCGCCATGGACATGTCCCAGACCCTCGAGTGGGCATCGACCCGCACCCACGCCGTGCTCGTCACGCTTCGTCGCGACGGCCGTGCCCAGTCCTCCGACGTGGTCTACGCCGTACTCGACGGCACGATCTGCATCTCGCTTACCGCACGCCGAGCCAAGACGCACAACATGCGGCGCGACCCGCGTGTGGTGCTCCACATCACCGATCCTGGAAGCTGGAGCTACGCATCGATCGACGCACAGGCCGAACTGTCGGTCGTTGCCTCGGCGCCCGACGACGCCGTCGTCGATGACCTTGTCCGTGTCTATCGAGCCGTGACCGGCGACGAGCACCCCGACTGGGACGAGTTTCGGGCTGCAATGGTCGCCGAGGGTCGCCTGGTCGCCCGTATCCACCCTCGTTCGGCGACCGGCCAGATCCACTGACCCCCACCCTGACGAGCAACGTCGTCGATCATGCCCTCGCATGCGATCGAACCCGTCCGACGTTCCCGAGAGATGCGATGATCAGACCGTGACCTCGTCGCTTCCCCCCGAGCGTGGCCTGTTCTGCAACCGGACACTCAACCTTCGCAGTGTGCGCGCCATCGGCTACGACATGGACTACACGCTGATCCACTACCACGTCGACGAGTGGGAACGAGCAGCGTTCGAACACGCACGAGCCCACCTCCTCACCGAGGGGTGGCCGGTCGCCGACCTCGCATTCGATCCCGACGCGTTCACCCTGGGACTCACGTTCGACCTCGATCTCGGCAACCTGGTCAAGGCCACCCGCTTCGGGTACGTCGTCCGTGCCCAACACGGGGCTGGTGTCTTGTCGTTCGACGAGCAACGACGGGCCTACGACGGCACCGTCATCGAACTGCGCGACGACCGCTTCGAGTTCATGAACACCCTGTTCGAACTCAGCCGGGCGTCACTGTGGACCCAGCTCGTCGCCATGCACGATCAGACGCCGCTTCCCGGCATCCATTCCTACGTCGGGTTGTACCGAGCCATCGATCGAGCGCTCGGGGTTGCGCACCTCGAGGGCGCGCTCAAGCAACAGATCGTCGACGATCCCGAACGGTTCGTGGACCGTGATCCCGGACTGATCGACACACTTCACGACCAACGTCTCGCCGGAAAGCAACTGCTCCTCGTGACCAACTCGGAGTGGTGGTACACGCAGAAGATGATGAGCTGGTGCTTCGACGGCGATATGGAGTCCGGCCAGACCTGGCGTGATCTGTTCGACATCGTGATCGTCGCCGCGGCCAAGCCCCGCTTCTTCGAGGAACAGGGTCCGGTGTACCGGCTCGTCGACGAGGCTGCAGGTCATCTCGAACCCCACGTCGGGCCACTGGAAGCAGGCGAGGTCTACCACGGTGGCAACGCCCGCATGGTCGAACAGGCGCTGGGCCACGAGACCAGTCAGTTCCTCTATGTCGGTGACCATCTTTTCGGCGATGTTCACGTCACCAAGGACGTACTTCGGTGGCGGACAGCCCTGATCGCCCGAGAGATCGAGGCCGAGGTCCGTGCTGCCGCCGAGTTCGCCGATGACGAGCACCATCTCCGCGCCGGTATGACCACCAAGATCGACCTCGAACAGCAGCACGCCGCATTGCGCCTCCGACGGCGACACCTGGTGGTCGACGGCTCGGACCATGCCGCTGTCGACGCCGACATCGAGGCCCTGGCCCGACAGATCTCCGCCATCGACGAGGCGATCGCACCACTCGCCCGGGCTGCAGCAGTGCAGGGCAACGCCAACTGGGGTCCGCTGATGCGGGCCGGTGCCGACAAGAGCCTCTTCGCCCGGCAGGTCGAGAAGTACGCAGACGTGTACACGAGCCGGGTGAGCAACTTCGCGCCCGCCACCCCGTACGGCTATCTCCGCGCTGCTCGGGGTTCACTCCCCCACGACACAGCGGAATAGCCGACGACGACGAAGGTTGACCTGTCCATGAGCACCAACGACGACACCGCCTACGACATCGAATTCTTCTGGGACCCGGTGTGCCCATTCGCATGGATCACGTCGCGCTGGGTCGAGGACGTTGCTGCACAAACGGGAATGCGGGTCGACTGGCGATTCATCTCCCTGCGACTCCTGAACAAAGACAAGGACTACGCCACCGAGTTCCCGCCGGCCTACGAACACGGTCACACCGCCGGTCTTCGCTTCCTGCGGGTCGCTGCGGCCGTGCGATCCGAGCTTGGCCGCGACCCCATGGCAGCCCTGGTGACGGCCTACGGCGAGAGCTACTGGGACGCAGACCATGCCGACCGCCACGACGTCCACGCCGCCCTGTCGTCGCCCGCCCACGCCCACGCTGTGCTGCGTGCTGCCGGTGTCGACGAACGGTTCGCCGAGGCGCTCGACGACACATCGTGGGACGCAGCGCTCGATGCGGAAACCCAGCTGGCTCTCGAGCGGACCGGTCGCGACGTGGGAACGCCGATCATCACGTTCAACCGAGCCGACGGCACTGCGCTGTCCTTCTTCGGGCCGGTCATCAGTCGCATTCCCAGCCCCGACGACGCGGTGCCTCTGTGGGAGGCCGTCACTGCGCTGGCGTCGTTCCCCGGTTTTGCGGAGATGAAGCGGAGCCTGCGTGAGGTACCGCAGTTGCGGATCACGGGTGCGATCGGCGACGAACCGGCCTTCGAGGATTGGACCGGCGGCCACCGCCGTGGTCATCTGGCGAGCGACCGGGCCGACACGGAATCGTGACAGACTTCAGCGTCGAGGCGACCCGTTTCCAAACACCAGACGCATCGACGCTCCAAGCCGGTCGAGTCGTCATTGCCGTTGCGGGCGGTGAGATCACCGCCGTCGCACCGGCAGACAGCGCAGCGGCAGTCGAGCTGCGTGCCCAGTCGCCCGATCACATCGATCTCGGCCCCGACACGGTGCTCATTCCGGGTCTGATCGATCTTCACATCCATGCTCCCCAGTGGCAGCAGCTGGGCACGGCACTCGACCTTCCCGTGCAGGACTGGCTGCAGACCTACACCTTCCCGCTCGAAGCGCGCTTCACCGACACGACGATGGCCAGGGTCGTCTATCGCGATCTGGTCGCTTCACTGCTGGCCCACGGCACGACGACTGCGGTCTATTTCGCAAGCGTTCACGAACCGGCCACCGTGGTGTTGGCCGAAACCTGTGCCGCGGCCGGCCAGCGTGCCTTTGTGGGTCGGGTGGCGATGGACCACCCCGAGGCAACGCCGGACTGGTACCGCGATGCCGATGCCGCAACCGGAGTGCTGGCGTCGGCGCGCTCGATCGACGCCGTGCGCGCCATCGACGCCGGACGGGGACTCGTCGAACCGATCATCACGCCCCGCTTTCTTCCGGCCTGTACCGACGAACTGCTGTCCGGTCTGGGCGAGCTCGCCGAGACGACCGGGACGCTCGTCCAAACCCACTGCTCGGAGTCCGACTGGCACCACGCCCATGCCCTCGAGCGGTTCGGCACGACCGACACGAGCGCACTCGACCGGTTCGGACTGTTGCGCAACCGGACCGTGCTTGCGCACGGCAATCACATCACCGACGCCGACATTGCGCTGATCGCCGACCGCGGTGCCGTCATCGGCCACTGCCCGGTCAGCAACGCCTACTTCGCGAACGCTGTCCTTCCTGTTCCCGATCTGCTTGCCGCCGGCGCACGAGTCGGTTTGGGGACCGACATCGGAGCCGGCGTTCGGCCCGGCGTGCTGCAACAGTGCCACGAGGCGGTCACGATGAGCCGGCTGCGCCGAGATGGTGTCCACGCCGGCCTCTCGAGCACGGAGCGGGGCGCTCCGACCGCCGCCATCGACACGACGACGGCGTTCTGGATGGCGACGGCGGGCGGAGCCGAGGCACTCGATCTCGCCCTCGGTGTCCTCGAGCCGGGCTACCGCTTCGATGCCGTCGCGATCGACCTCGATCACCGCCACGGTGTCATTCGCCGCCACACCGACCTCGACGACGACGAGCGATTGTTCGAAAAAGTCGTCCGTCTCGCCCAGACGTCCGACATCGAACGGGTGTGGGTCGACGGTCGGACCGTGCATCACCGCTGATCCCAACACCGCGAACAATCCGAGGTCCGGCACGATCTGTCGGTCCGATCCATCTGCGACGACGGGAACAGTTGCGCTCGGCCCCGACCTGCGCAAGCGTCTCTTCATGCCTTCCGCGTTTCGCATCGTCCAACTTTCCGACACCCACTTCCTGCAGGACGGCACACCGGCGGAGGGTGGCGACGGGGCCTACGACACCGATGCTGCGTTCGATGCCGTGTTCGACCACATCTCGGAGAACCACGACCCACAGATGGTCGTGGTGACGGGCGACATCGCCGACAACGGCATTGCCGACGAGTACCGCAAAGCGGCCGAGGCGTTCTCGCGATTCGACGCACCGGTCAACGTCTGTCCCGGCAACCACGACCACTTCGGGCACTATTCGGCCCGTATGGGTCGCCCTGGCGTGAGTACGTCGCGGGTCATCGAGATCGACTCCTGGGCGCACGTCTTCGTCGACTCGGCTGCCGGGACACTCCTCGAACAACCGTCCGGCACGGTCGCCGACCCACCCGAACAGGCCCGCCTCCATTCCAATGGTGGGCTCGGTCGCCGTGAGGCCGCATGGATCCGCGAGACCTACGACGCGATCACCGCCGAGCATGTCTTCGTCTGGCTGCACCACCCGCCGGCTGCACCACTTGGGTTGACCGCCGATGCGGCCTACGAAGCCGAATGGCGCGCCCTGTTGCAGGACCTTCCGAGCGTGCGGGGGTTCGGTGGTGGCCACACCCATGTTCCCGACGACTACGAGATCGATGGCCGTCGGGTCGCCGTCGCCCCCTCGCTCAAGAACAATTTTTCGATGAGCCCTCAGACCTGGCTCCCGCCCGGCTACCGCACCTACGAGTTCAACCCGGACGGGTCATGGTCGAGCGATGTCCACCTGGTCGACGACGACCGTTGGCCCCGCCGACCGTTCGGGAGCCTCTTGGCCAGTCTGTTCCGCGGCGACATCGGCCACGACGAGTTGCGCCAGATCATCGAGCGGCGCAACGCCGAACGCAACAGGAGCTAGCGCCGCTCACCCCGAAGCTTGTCGATCATCCGACGGTCACGTTTGGTCGGTCGCCCAGTTCCTCGGTCGCGTTTGGCGAACACCGGTAGTTCGACCATGTCCGGTGACCGTTTCGGTGGTGGTGGTGAGTGGTCGACGACGCACTCGGCGGCCCGGGCCGCAGAGACCCGCTTGTCGATCACGGCGGCCACCTCGTAGACGACCACCCGGTCCTTACGAGTGGCCTGCACCCGATCGCCGTTGGTGATCTTGGTCGCCGGTTTGGCGATGGTGCCGTTGACCTTCACCCGTCCGGCTGCGCAGGCCTCAGTGGCCATGGTTCGGGTCTTGTAGACCCGAACCGACCACAACCACTTGTCGACCCGCACTGTCATGCCCGACAGTCTTGCACCGCTTGCCCGTTCCGACGTGAGCCGCGAAGCTGACCTCGCCATCGGCCAATTCGTGGGGGGATCCAATGCAGACACCGATGACCATTCGCGATCATCTCGAGCGTGCCCGAATCGTCTACGGCGATCGCATCGGTATCTTCGACGAACCGGACCAGCCAGCCCCGAGTCTCGGCGATCTGACCTACGGCCAGTTCTACGACCTGGCACACGCCATGGCGGCCGGCCTCGACGACCTCGGGCTCGAGCAGGGCGCCCGGGTTGGCATCGTGTCGCAGAACTCGGCCCGTCTTCTCGTCACGCTCTTCGGCGCCAGCGCCTGGGGTCGAGTGGCCGTGCCGATCAATTTCCGTCTGGGGCCGGACGAGGTCGAGTACATCGTCGACCACTCGGGCTGCGACGTCTTGATCATCGACCCGGAGCTCGAATCGACGCTCGGCGACATCAAGGTCTCCCATCGCTTGATCTCCGGCGAAGAGTCCGACTCGCTGTTCAAGATGGGGGCCGAGGCCCGCCCGTGGACCCCCGACGAGAATGCGACGGCCACCATCAACTACACGTCCGGCACCACCGCTCGACCCAAAGGCGTCGAGATGACCCACCGCAACCTGTGGAGCAACGCCGCAATCTTCGGTTGGCACACCGGCGTCAACGACCGTGACGTCTATCTCCACACGCTCCCGCAGTTCCACTGCAACGGCTGGGGGATGCCGTACGCCACCACTGCGATGGGGGTTCCGCAGGTCAACCTTCGCAAGGTCGACGGCCCGGAGATCCTCCGGCGTATCGACAACCATGGTGTGACACTGCTCTGCGGCGCTCCCGCCGTGGTCGCCGCCATCCTGGACGCAGCCGCCGACTGGGACGGGGAGATCCCGGGCAAGGACAGGGTCCGGATGGTCGTCGCCGGTGCCCCACCACCGACCCGAACCATCGAACGGGTCGAGACCGAGCTCGGATGGGAGTTCATCCAGATCTACGGGCTCACCGAGACCGCTCCCCTCCTCACGATCAACCGCACCCCCAAGGAATGGGACGACGACACCCCGGCCGAGCGAGCTGCAAAGCTCAGCCGTGCCGGCGTACCGGCGGTTGGTATCACGATGGCCACCGACAGCGAAGGAGAGGTCCTCGCTCGCGGGAACCACATCCTCAAGTCCTATTGGAACAACCCGGAAGCCTCGGCCGAGGCTCTTGCCGATGACTGGTTCCACACCGGTGACGGTGGTTTCATCGACGACGACGGTTATCTGACCCTGCAAGATCGCAAGAAAGACGTGATCATCTCCGGTGGTGAGAATGTCTCGTCGATCGAGGTGGAGGATTGCCTTTTCTCCCACCCTGCAGTCGAAGAGGTCGCCGTGATCGGCGTTCCCGACGACAAGTGGGGCGAAACGGTCAAGGCGCTCGTGGTCGTCGGAGCCGGGGCGGAGGTCACCGAACGCGACCTCATCGACCATTGCCGGGCCAAGATCGCGCACTACAAGTGCCCGACCTCCGTCGAATTCCGCGACGAACTTGCTCGGACCGCCACCGGCAAACTCCAGAAATTCAAACTCCGCGCCCCCTACTGGGAGGGCGTCGACAAGGGCATCAACTAGGCGGCAGACTCACTGCCGGGGTGGTGGCCCGGGCACGACGTACCCAACACCCTCCACATACCGAGCGTTGTTCGGGATGGGCCGTTCGTCTTCGGGATCGAGCACCCACCCATGACCGTCGACCCATCGTGGTGGACGCGAACGCGGATCCGGGGGTGGCGTCGGAGTGAGATCGCCGCTCCATGCCGGCAGCGACACCGACTCGCTCGGGGCGGCGCGCGTCGGCAGGGTGGGGCGAAACGGCGGCGGCTCGCTCGGTGGGGCCGCCACGACATCACCGGTGATCACCGGTGGCGGCAGGACGGTATCGGGGTCGAGCATCGGCGATGCATCGACCGCGAAGCCATCGGGCGGCGGAGCGAACGGATCGACGATTGGGTTCGGCGACGAAATCGGAGCCGGAACGATCGGGGTCGACGGCGGTGTGACCGGCTGTTGTGGGGGTCCTGCCGATTGGGGCCGGACCGGCGGTACATGAGTGGTGGGCGGCTGGGCCGGGATCGATGCCTCGAACGCCGACGTATGCGTGGGTACGGCATCGCCAACGTCAGTGGTAGCTGGGTCCGGGCGGTTGTCGGTGGCGGTGGATTCGTGAACCTTGCCCGTCGAACGGGATGCTCTGTGAGCCGAGTCGCCACCTCGACCACGCTGCGGCCGGCGGCGCGCCGCCATCGCCCAGATCCACGACAGGACGAGGAGGCCAACACCCACACCGGCCAGAACCAACGACGGCACAAGCGTGGAACGCAGCACGGCCGAGAGCAGTGCGGCGAGGACCTCACCCTGTTCGGGGGCCAGCATGCGAAGCAATTCGGGCACGCCCAACCCGAGCAGCAGATACACCGCCGTGGTTCCGATCGCCCAGACGGCGGCTCGACGCAAGACCGACGCTCGATCGCTCGAGCCGAGGAAGGCAACGACGACCATCACCACCGAGGCACCGGCGAGGTATGGGACCACCGTGTCGAGGAAGGACTTCACCGGACTTGCGTTGGGGATGCGCTCGGTCGGCAGGTCGACGGTCCAGTCGGCCTCGAGCGGAATGGTGTTGGCCGCAGCCGGCGAGACCTGAGCGATCTGTTCGCGGGTGACGTCGGCAACCGGGTTGAGATCGATGGTCTCGGGCGCGTCGCCCTCGCCCAGAAATGCTCGGTGGGTGGTTCCGAGCGATTCGATCAACAGGTCGGTGACCCGCGGATCCTCGAGTACGGCAAGTGCGGCTGCGTCGATCTGGGCACTCGAAACCGGCACATCGTCGGGGAGCGCCCCTTCGATCACCGCGCCGAGATTGGCCGCGACCTGCCGCCGTACATCATCGTTGTCGAGCAACTCGCGTGCGATCGTCTCGGAGCGCTCCTCGTCGAACACCGTCTCGAGCGCGAGGTACCCCGACCAGGCGAGCGACCCAATCAGGAGTGCCGGGCCGAGGACGAGACCCACGATGACGCGCCGAAACATGGCGCCGATGTTCTCACACGATCTCCCGGCTGCGGTGTCGCGTCAGGTCAGTTGGGCGAGGATCTGGTCTTCGGTGGTCCAGTCGTACTCGAATGCTTCCCTGCCACTTCTGGCCCACCATTCGTGCGCCCGAACCAACATCGACGCCGTATCTTCCCGGGGTGTCCACTCGGTGTCGGAGCGCAGACGATCGATGCTGAACGAGGTGTCCTGATCCCACCAGTGGACGTTCGGAGCGAGGTGCTGGACGAGATTGATGCACAGCATGAAGCGGGTGCGAAGCAGTGCCCGCGGGCCCGACGTCTGTTCCTGCTGTGCGTTGTCCGATGACCGGACGTTGAGCGACCCCGACACCGCAGCGATGTCGACGGAACGCTCACCGGTCCACAGCGCCTCCATCACGTCGGCCGGGATGTGGCGAATGTCTGGTTCGACGCCGACCGCCTCGGCGGCCAGGGCAACGTACTCGTTGCGGGTGACGGACTCGATGCCGGTCAGGTTGTACCGCCGCCCGTGGGTGGCGGTACAACCCATGAGCGCCACGAGGGCCCTGGCCTGATCATCGACATCACCGACCTGCAGTCGAGTCGAACCGTCACCGGGAACGAGGATCGGGCGGCCGGTTCGCAAGCGGGCGAACATGCGCTGCTCGCGGTCGGTCATTGCGTTGTGCGGGCCCAGAACCATCGAGAACGGCACCGTGGTGGCCGGGAAGCCGTACTCGGCGTGTGCAGCGAACAGGCGCTCCTCGCAGAGGATCTTGTGGTAGCCGTACTCGATCTGCGTCTCACCGAGCTCGTCGGGGTCGTTCTCGGTGATCGGGGTGTCTTTCGACGCATAGGTCACGGTCGAGCTTGCGAAGAGGTAGTGCCCGATGCGATCGCGAAAGATCTCCATCATGATGTCGACGTCCTCGGGGTGGTAGGCCGTCACGTCCTGCACGCAGTCCCACTCGGTGCCGCCGAGGACCTGCCGAAGTTGCTCGTGATCGGTTCGATCCGCCACAAGGCGAGCAACGGTTGGAGGGATGTCGGACTCGGTTCGACCGCGATTGCAGACGGTGACGTCGTGACCCGCAGCCACCAATTGGTGGACCAGAGCCAACCCGTTGAACTGAGTACCACCCATGACGAGTACACGCATCTGGAGACCTCCGTCGGATCGGGTGCCACGCGTCGACACCCACTTGGATCACGATGCTCGCGTACCCGACGGTGACGGGCACATCGAACTGTCTCGGCGCTCTACGCTTCGGCCATGGACCCATACGTCTGGTGGATCGACGGCGAACTGGTGTCGTCCGACGACGCAGTGCTGCCGGTCGCCGATCACGGATTCACCGTCGGCGACGGGTGTTTCGAGACCACGACCGTCGTTCGCGGTGCTGCGTTTGCAATGACGCGTCATCTGCGCCGATTGCGCCACAGCCTCACCGGGCTGCTGATCGATCTGGCGACCACCGATGCCGAACTTCGTGCTGCGACCGACGCCGTCGTCGCAGCAAATCCCGGTGCCGGCATCATCCGTATCACGGTCACGGCTGGGACTGGGCCGCTCGGCTCGGGTCGCGGCGAGGGCACCCCCACTGTCATCGTCGCTGCCGGACCGAACCGGGGCTGGGGTGCGCAAGCCCACGTCATCACGGTGCCATGGGCCCGCAACGAACGCGGTGCCCTCGCCGGTATCAAATCGACGAGTTATGCCGAAAATGTGATCGCCCTTGCGCGGGCCCGCGCTGTCGGCGCGTCCGAGGCGATCTTCCCCAACACGGTGGGCAACCTCTGTGAGGGCACCGGTACCAACATCTTCGTCGAACACGAGGGTCGTCTCGTCACCCCACCGCTGTCGAGCGGGTGTCTTGCCGGGGTCACCCGAGGATTGGTTGTCGAGACATCCGAGGTGGAGGAGATCGATCTTCCGATCGAGGTCCTTCTGACGACGGCCGAGGCGTTCCTCACCTCGTCGACCCGAGACGTGATGGCGATCGACCGCATCGACGACCGGACGCTCGAACCTGGTCCACTCACCGCTGCTGCTGCGGCAGCCTTTGCCGCCCTGGCCGCCTCGACCATCGACCCCTGACGGCGCCGCTCTCGGTCAGTTCGGTTCTTCGCGGCGCCCGTCGGCGTGGATGGCGAAGCGTCCCGCCTCGCGACCGTGATCAGGGTCGGGTCCGTCCCACGGCCATCCACCGAACTGGGTGGACTGATAGTCCTCGAATGCCTGCACGAGTTCGTCGCGGGTGTTCATCACGAAGGGTCCGTGCTGCGCGACGGGTTCGCCGATCGGTCGACCTTGCAACACCATCACCTCGATCGGGCCATCACCAGCCTGGAGCAGGAGCGGCACGTCGGCCGTGACCGCCGCACCGGTGCCGGCCGCGATCGGATCGGCGTCACCGATCTGCAGGGTCGAACCCTCGAAGGCGTAGAGCACGCGGATCGTGCCGGCGCCGTTCGCCTTCGGCATGGTCCACGTTCCGCCGGCGTCGATGCGGATGTGCCAGACCGCGACATCGGCCTCCGATCGGGCAGCCCAGGAATTTGGGGGCGGTGTCGGGGCGTTCGTATCGCCGAGTGGGCCGGCGATGACAGTGACCTCGGTGGCCGCACCGTTGGCGTCGACGTGCTGGATCCGTGGCGTTCGTTCGTTCCACAGCATCGTGAAGTACGGCTCGACCATCTTGTCGACAGCTGGCAGGTTGAGCCAGATCTGGAAGAGCTCGAGCGGATTGTCGGCGTCGTCGTTGACGAGCGGGAACATTTCGCAGTGCTGCACCCCACCGCCGGCGGTCATCCACTGGGTGTCGCCGTACCCGAACCGTGCCGTGGCCCCCATGGAGTCGGCATGGTCGATGTAACCGTGACGGACGTGGGTGATCGTCTCGAACCCGCGGTGAGGGTGCTGGGGGAACCCGGGTACCCGGCTGCCGTGGTACATCGACCAGCCGTCGCGCTGCGAGAAGTCGCTGCCAATGGTGCGCCCCTGCAGCTCGGCAGGATCGGGACCGAGGTCGGCCTCGCCGGCCGGGTAGTGATCGTTGTGGTGGGCGACGAACAGGAACGGATCGATCGTCGGCCACTGTGCCCCCAGCGGGAAGGTCTGGAGGACGGGGGACGCGGTGTCGGTGGTCATGCGAGCATCAACCTACCGGATGGTCCATTTATTTCAATCTTGAACTTACTCACCAACGGCCCCTTCCTCATCGGTTGCGCAGGTTGCGATCGAACAGCGCGTGGAGCCGTGACCAGTGCGTTTCAGCCGCCGCCTTGTCGAAGACCGAACCGCGAGTGGGAAAGGCAAAACCGTGATGGGTACCCGGATACCACTCGACCCGACCGTTCACCCCCGAGCTGACGATGGCAGCCTCGACCTCGGCGACCATCTCGGGTGGCGCGTACGAGTCGGTCTCCGCACAGGCGATGTAGATCTCACCGGTGACGGCACCGAACGCACGGTGGGGTGAATCGTCGGCATCGACGGCAAGGCGCACGCCATACAGCGATGCCGCAGCCCGGATGCGATCGGGAAAGGCAGCAGCAACCGACAGCGCGAACGGACCGCTCATGCAATAGCCGAGGCACCCAACCGGTCCGTCGGACACCACGTCGGGGTGCGCATCAATATGGGCGAACAGTGCTGCCGTGTCGTCGATCACCATCCGGTTGCTGAGTCCGTACATGAGTTCGTACATCTCGTCGCGGTTCGAGTCGCCCTCGAAATCCAGCACGAAGTCGGGTGTCGTCCGGTAGTAGAGGTTCGGCAGCACCACGTGGTAGCCGGTGGTCGCGATTCGGCGGGCCATGTCGTGGAGTTCCTCCCGTTTCCCGGGGGCGTCCATGTAGAAGAAGACCGCTGGAAACGGGCCACCCTCGTCGGGCTGGGTGGTGAACGCCGACATCGTCCCGTCGGCGGTGGGGAGCAGGATCTCGGCCTCGATCATCGAGGAATCGTAGCGAGAGGTGTCGGGTCGTCGCCGACCGGTCGCACGACTGGTGAAAAAGGTCGGCACGATCTGCCAGCACATCAATCGAAGCACGGCAGCGAAGTTCCTATGATCGCGTCATGGCACAACCCGCACTTCCGCCTGCGTATCTCGTCGGCGCCGTCCGGTCGGCGGTCGGCCGGCGTCACGGCGGTCTCGCCCACCTCCACCCAGCCGACCTCGGCGCCCGAGTGATGCAAGCTCTCGTCGAACGCACCGGGGTCGACCCGGCTGAGGTCGACGATGTGATGATCGGCAACGTCGACTCCGTCGGCCCACAGGGTGGATGCCTTGCCCGGACGGCGTGGTTGGTCGCCGGGTTTCCCGAACACGTTCCCGGTGTCACGATCGACCGCCGGTGCGGTTCGTCGCAGCAGGCCATCCACTTCGGGGCCCAAGCTGTGATGTCGGGGCAGGCCGACCTCATCGTCGCCGGAGGTATCCAGTCGATGTCCCAGGTGCCGATGATGTCGGCGTTCGTGTTCGACGGAGACCCCGACTATGACCCGTTCACCACCTCTCCAGGTTGGGTCGACCGGTACGGCGAGGAGCGCTTCGATCAGTTCTCCGGCGCCGAACTGATCGCCGAGCGGTGGGACATCGACCGCGATGCCATGGACGACTTCGCACTCGAGTCGCACCGACGGGCGTTACGGGCCCGCAACGAACATCGATTCGACACCGAAATTGTCGAGATCGACGGGGTCCGTCACGACGAGTGCCCCCGTGAACCCGACGAGACCCGGGTTCGCTCCCTCCCGGCGCTGCGGGAGGGCGGCCGACTCACCGCTGCCGTGTCGTGCAGCATCGCCGATGCTGCGTCGATGGTGCTCGTCGCCAGCGAAGACGCTGTCGAGCGGCACGATCTGGAACCATTGGCCCGATTCCACCACATGAGTGTCACCGCCGCCGATCCGATCGAGATGCTGTCGGCGCCGATCCCGGCCACACTGCGGGCGCTGGAGCGCACCGGCCTCACCCCCGACGACATCGATCTGGTGGAGAACAACGAGGCGTTCGCGTCAGTGGTGCTCGCCTGGGAGCGCGCCACCGGCTTCGATCTCGACCGCACCAATGTGAACGGTGGCGCAATCGCCCTCGGACACCCCCTCGGTGCGACCGGCGCTCGATTGATGACGACACTCGTCCACGAACTCCACCGGACCGGGGGACGGTACGGGCTGCAGACGATGTGCGAGCGCGGTGGGATGGCGAACGTCACGATCCTCGAACGAGTGTGATCCAGACCGGCCGTCGCTAGGCCGGTTCGAGAACGACGACCGGGATCTGTCGGCCGGTCTTCTCCTGATACGTGGCGTAGTTTTGTGCTGCGGCAACGACCTTCGGCCACAGCCGCGCCCGTTCGGCATCATCGGCCACGCGAGCCAACATGCGACGGGTACCGCCTTGCGTCGTCACGCAGACGTTCGGGTCGCGAACAAGGTTCAGGTACCAGGACGGATGGGTCGGGTGACCACCCTTGCTGGCGATGACCACGAGCGACTCGCCCATCGTGATCGGCGCAGTGAGCAGCACCGTGCGGGGCTCGCCCGACGTGCGACCGGTCGTGGTCAACTCGAGAACTGGCATGTTGGCAGCGGTCCATCCGACCTTCCCGAACGTGATCCCACGCACGATCCGGTGCATGCGGTTCATGTTCGTGAAAAAACGGTCTGACGGCATGGATCGATGGTACGGCCGAGCAACTCGGACCCGACACAACCACTGGCCCTTGCGTTCGCCCCGGCCCCGTGACTCGCCTACTGTCCGCGAGCCACAGGGGAGGTTGCAGTGACCGAGACGGTGACACCGGAAGATGTCGGAATCAGTTCGGCCCGCTTGGAGCGGATCGCACCGGCGATGCAACGACACATCGACAGCGGTGAGGTGGCTGGTCTCAGCACGCTGATCGCCCGCCGCGGTGAGGTCGTCCACACTGCACAGTTGGGCATGCGTGACCGAGAAGCCGGACTCCCAATGACCTCGGACACGATCGTTCGCATCTATTCGATGACGAAGCCGATCGTGTCGACCGCGCTGATGCTGCTCCACGAAGAGGGCCGGTTCCAGCTCGAGCACCCGGTGGCCATGTATCTGCCGGCCTTTGCGAACCAGCAGGTGCTGCACGCCGACGGGAGCCTCGTGGCGCCGACCCGTCCGGTGGAGATCCGGGATCTCTTGATGCACACGTCCGGCCTCACCTACGACTTCATGCTCGACAACCCGGTCGGAGAGCGTTACCGCGATGCCCGGATCATGAACGACGCAACCCGGACCCTGGAGGAGTGCGTCGACGCCATCGCATCACTTCCACTTGCGTTCCATCCGGGCGAGACATGGCACTACTCGGTCGGGATCGACGTTGCCGGTCGCCTGGTCGAGGTGCTCTCCGGTCAGTCGCTCGGCGAGTTTCTTCAGGAGCGGATGTTCGGTCCGCTCGGCATGGTCGACACCGGCTTCGGCGTCGCCGACGGGTCACTCGACCGTCTCGCTGCGATGTACGGCCTGCCCGATCTGATCGGTGCTGGCCACACCACCGCCGACCTGATCGCAGCGGGGATGAACGGCGACAACCAGCGCCGCGATGTGTCCGGCACCTACCCGACCGATCAGCCCGACGTGTTCCAGCGAGGCGGGCTCGGCTTGTTCTCGACGATCGGCGACTATCACCGCTTTGCCCAGATGCTGTGCAACGGCGGGTCGCTCGACGGCGAACAGATCCTGGGCCGCAAGACGCTCGAGCTGATGCACACCAACCACATGCCGGCCGAGCTCCTGCCCTACAAGCTGCTCGGTCTCCCGGTTCCCGGGATGGGCTTCGGTCTCGGCAGCCGAGTGATGATCGACGTCGGCCAGTTCAAAGGTCCTGGCTCGGTCGGCGAGTTCGGCTGGGCCGGTGCTGCGAAGACGTATTTCTGGGTCGACCCCGCCGAGGAACTCGTGGCCGTGTTCATGAGCCAATACATGACCGGTATGGCCAGTCCCGACCGTGACTTCCGCAGCGTTGTGTACCAGGCGATCGTCGACGAACCGAGGGGCCGCTCCTCAGTCGGGTGATCGTCGAACCAGGCCGAGGCTAGGGGTCGGTCGTCGTCGCAGCGGTGGCATCGGTCCAGCGAGGCAGCAGGAACCCAAGTCGCAGCAGCGAGAGACCCACGGCGAGGAACAGACCGGCCCGCCACAGCGCGTCGACTTCGGCCATGTCGACGAGGAGGAGTTTGCCGACGGTGAGGGCGAGAACACCGAGCCCGACATTGCCGAGCTGCGGGATCTTTCGCACTGCCCCGGCGACGAGGATCGCCACCCCGACGACGGCCCACGACAGCGACACGATCGCTTGCCCCTGCGGGAGGTGGACGAACACCGAGCCGAGCCACAGCAACGACAGTCCCAGCACGACGAAGCCGGCGACGGCGCGAACCTCGAGACGGCCTGCAATCCAGCCAGCGACGCCGATGGCGATGATGACGGCGAGATTGGCGATGTCGTCGCCGATGGGCGCATCGTTGCGCCATGCGTACTCAGCACTGACGAAGACACTGATCGCCGCCGCAACGAGCAATGCCCCGGCGTTCACGGCGAGCAGCCAGCCGCCTGGCATGATGCGGCGCAACACCAGAAGACCAACCCCCTGGACGGCAACAGCGACCCAGGCGACCTCGGTCGACAGCGTCGCCCCGACCCCGATGGTGACGGTCACGCTGGCACCCACCACGAGCGCAGCAAGGTGAATGGTCAGCAGCCCGTCGCGGAACACGCCGACATACCCGGCGACGAAGCCAGCCACAGCGAACGCCACAAGGCCTGCCTCGGTGTCGAAGTCATCGATGAACGACGAGGCGATGACGACCCACACCCACGGAGCGAGGAGGGTCGGCATACGGAAGTCGATCTGGCGCCACGGCGGCATCTCATCACCCAAGCTCGGCACGACGAGAAGGATCACGGCCACGAGACCGGCCGCCACCATGGCTGCCGTGTACTCGACGTCGGTGTCAGCTGCTATGGCGAGCGCGAGGCCACCACCGAAGCCGACCAGGGCCGTGACCGTGCGTAGACCGAACCACTGCCGCTCGATCGCGACTGCCGTGGCTACCACGAGCGCAGCGACGAAGACAGCGCCCGATTCGATGAACGGGGGTTGACCTTCGCCGATCACCAGCCATCCGATCACACCGGCGAGCAGGGTGACGATGCCCACCCATTCCGAGCGAACGAACCGAGCAACTCCGACACCGACGAGACCGGAAAGGAACGTGAGCGTGAAGCCGATGTCGGTGTTGGCCTGATCGAGGAACAGATCCGACGCGAAGATCACGAACAGGGACGCAACACCACCCGAGCACAGGGCGTGTGTCCATGCTCGCCGGACCGGTTCGAGCCGAATGCCCAGCCCGATCAGGCCGAGCGCCAGGACCAACGCACCGGCGAGCTGTAGCAGTGGCCCGATCCAGCCCCGCTGGATCGCCGTGCTGACCCCGAACCCGACGGCAAGCACCACGAGCCCGACGCCGCCCCACTTCAGCAGAACCTCGGAATCGAGCGTGAGAGCGGGGCGGGTGGCGGCTTGCGGGCGGTCGGTGACGACCGGAGGCCCTGTGGGGGGCGGCGGTTGCGCAGCTGCGGGCAGCGGCGGTGGGCCTTCGGCACGTTGCTCACGCAGACCCTCGATGGCCGCCTCGATTGCAGCAATCCGCGCCTCGAACGCCTCTAGTCGGTCGTCAGCGTCGCTCATCGAGGGCCCTCCCGTGCCTATCGTGCCACGCCAGCGGTACCGGGTCGGTGCAGTCAGCTGGTCTAGGTCCGTCTGGGCATCCCCCGCCTCACCAGAACATGGTCCCGGCGGCACCCTTGAACGGGCCGGTCACGTTGGCCGTGATCCAACCACCGTAAAAGTCGCCTTCGTTCGGATCGACCCGCTCGTCGTCGACCCAACATTCGTCCACCGCCTGGGCATAGAACCCCCAGCAGCCCGCAATGTCGGCGAAGCGGGGGGTCGGCTCCGGGTAGGTCCAACAGGCATCGACAGCGACCCGGTCCCCGATGACCACGTCGGCATAGGAGGCCGGACCCTTCCATTCACAGTGCGTCCGTCGAAGCGACGTGCGCAGGCAGGCGGTCCGGACGTAGTCCTCGGCGACGTAGTAGGCGGGAGCCTGGCTCGTTTCCAGCACCCGCACGGCCGTCGGCGCGTCGACCACAACCTCACCCCCATGCACGACTCGGATCCGCCAGTCGACCCGCTCCACGTGCG
>Ga0181581_10000393_pt1 | contig 32608 bp, 30 predicted proteins | sample 071ome_22_FD_132433 | JGI IMG/M metagenome (GOLD analysis project Ga0181581, IMG submission 132433) | Coastal salt marsh microbial communities from the Groves Creek Marsh, Skidaway Island, Georgia - 071404AT metaG (megahit assembly) | ecosystem: Environmental > Aquatic > Marine > Intertidal... | reverse complement strand
ACGCAGATCATTCACACTGTCATTTGCTACACGGTTACAGTTTAGCATTTACATTTACATTTGGATGTGATTATCTAGACAACAAAAACTGGGCAGTAGACTTCGGCGGACTTAAACCTTTGAAGGCATGGCTAGAAGATAGTTTCGATCACAAAGTTGCAGTTGATATTGCGGATCCACACTTAGAAACACTACGTGAACTAGAAGCAAAAGGTCTAGCAGAGATTAGAGTATTCGAAGGTGTTGGTGCAGAGAAGTTTGCAGAACATGCATTTAACTTTGCAGACAAACTAATCCGCGAAGCAACAAATAACCGTTGTTATTGTGTAAAAGTTGAATGTGCTGAACACGGAGCAAACTCAGCTATCTACGAGGCATGATTTGGCAAAACTTGATAAATCCAAATATACTAAAGCCGAATGGCAAAAAATACGTAATGAACGGCGTAGGCAAAAGCATGAACCAAAGCCTAAGCCTGTAGTCGTTCAGGACGTCCTGCCTATACAATCAAAAGAAGCAAGTGAACGAAAAAATTATATATTGTGTTTGAAGCACGGTAGCAAGTATGATCCTGATTATGTAAACAGATTATACAATATGTGCAAAAGACATTGTACAATACCTTTTGAGTTTGTTTGCTTAACAGAACAAACACAAGGATTGGATCCTGATATTACAACAATAGCTCTACCAGGCGGATTAGCAGGTTGGTGGTATAAACCTTATATATTCAGCGAAGAACTAGGGTTAAACGGCACAATACTATATATGGATTTAGATGTTGTGTTAAGCAATAATATAGATAAACTTTTTGTGTATAGTCCTGGTGATTGGTTTATTATAAGAGACTTTACACGTTCTATGCGAGCAGGTTGGAAAAAGTATAACAGCAGCGTAATAAGATTTGAAACAGGTACTTTAAAGCATATTTGGACAAAGTTTAAAGAAAAGCCACAGCAAGTAATGCGACAGTTTCACGGTGATCAAGATTGGATATATCACATAGATAAAACTGCAAAACTTTGGCCAGATAGTTGGATACGTAGTTGGAAGTGGGAGATAAGGAAGAACAGAGAATTTGATCCTAAAACACAGCGAGGTACTCGCAAACTAAAATATATCGAAGACGTGGAGCCAGGCCCGGAATGTTGTGTTTGTGTATTCCACGGAGATCCTAACCCTCATCTTTGTGACGACCCTTGGGTGGTTGACAATTGGAAGTAAAGAGTGTATATTAATAACATGAATGATTTAAAATTTACAACAGCAGGTGACTTCTTGAAAACACAACAACGCATTGGCTTTGCATGTAAGTATATGCATCCTGATCAAACACAGAAAAAGAAACTGCTAGAAGAAATTCAACGTCCACTAAATACTCGAAGTACAACAGTACAGTGGTTGAATAGACAAACCCGTGATGTTGCTGAAGAACGACTGTGGGACATCATGGTTCATAACATACAGTCGTATTATAACTTAATAGAATATGTAGGAGGATTACCCGATGTTTTACGAATGGTTCGATTGGGGAGTGATGTACTTCCTGTTTTCACTGAGCCTACTTGGTGTTATTATTGGCAACGTCCTGATGTGGTCCGATATTGTGAAAAGCATTTCGCAAGGGTCGGCGCCCTCGCTAGGTCGCTTGATGTCAGGCTCAGTATGCATCCTGGTCAGTTTACTGTGCTGGCAAGCGACAATGATGATATAGTTGACAGGAGCATAGAAGAATTTGAATATCACACCAATGTCTTGCGCTGGATGGGATACGGCGTCACATATCAAGACTTTAAATGCAATGTACACATATCGGGTCGAAGAGGTCCACAAGGCATCAAGGACGCACTTAAACGACTATCGCCTGAAGCAAGAAACACAATCACGATCGAGAACGATGAAAACAAGTGGGGACTCGACGCAAGCCTCGAGCTTGCCGATCACTGCGCACTCGTACTTGACATACACCATCACTGGTGCCGTGAAGGTGAATACATTCAGCCCACCGACGATAGATTTGCTCGCGTAGTAGATAGTTGGCGTGGTGTGCGTCCTGTTATTCATTACAGTGTAAGTAGGGAAGACCTAATAGGAAATTATCCTACTAACATGCGTCCTAATATGGATTCGTTACTAGAAGCAGGTTACAAGAAAGCTAAACTGCGAGCGCATAGCGATTACATGTGGAACAATGCAGTTAACGACTGGGCACTAGAATTTTTACCTTACGCAGATATTATGGTAGAGTCTAAATGTAAGAATCTAGCAAGTATCGAGCTGTATAAATACTACAAAGGAGCAGATGCTGATGTCATATCTTACAAAGATGTACGGCAGAAAGTCGCCGGACCAGACCCAATCATCATCTAATAAAAATCCTAACAGAGTTTTAGGTGGGTTGCGTGGCCAAGGTGTTGACACTATGACCGTATTAGGTGAAGACGGAGCAGAACATACTATTCCGAGTCAAAAATATGTACAAGGTTTAGAAGAAAAAATTCGTAATCAAGATGCTCGTATTAGCACTCTTGAAAAGAAACTAAGGAGGGTTACGGATGCTTAAAAAATGGATAAATTCTAGAATGAAAGAACGTACATCATGGGACGGTGCATTATTAGTTGCATTAGGACTTATGGTGTTGTTTTTGGCGCCGCTTGCAAAAATAGCAGCAGGCATTGCTATCGTTTACGGTGGCTGGACTATTTGGAAGTCTGAATAATTACAATTTACCAATAGGGAGATCAGAACTAGCAGACATGTTCCACACTTGTTTGCGTTCTACTCCCTTTTTTTGTGCAAATACCTTTGCATCACAATTTTCACATACATGAAAGTAGTTATTAGTTAACCTTTTAGGATCCATTTTGCCTCTTTCACGCTGAAATTCGCTATCACAATTGTCACATCTTAGTATAACATACGTTTTAGAACGTTTGTATGCATGTTCTTGGCCGTTTTTTGATAAACGTGTATGCCGGGTCTCTACTTTATATTCTTTTATAAACATAATTATATTTACATTAAGATTATAAAATCATACGATAAATAACTGTAATAAGGAGTTCATATGTCATTTTGTACACTAACTGACGCAGCAAAAGCCCAAATTAATACAATTTGTAAAGAAAATGAGTGTTTTGCAGTCACACTAAACATCAAAGGTGGTGGCTGTGCAGGGTTTGAATACGACTGGGGTACTGTTAAACATCAACTAGAACTAGAAGAAGATGATGAAATATTTGAAGCAGGTGAAGGTAAGTTAGCAATAGGGTCACATAGCATTATGTTTTTAGTTGGAACTGTAATAGACTACAAAAAAGACATAATGGGTTCTATGTTTGACATACAAAACCCAAATGCGCAAAGTAGTTGCGGTTGTGGTGTAAGTATAAATTTTGATATGGACGCATTTCCACCAGAATATATGGATTAATCGGAGCAAGTAAATGGCAAAACAAAATGTAGACATAGGTGTTGAAGGTAATGACAATACCGGTGATAGTATTCGAGAGTCGTTTCGTAAAGTAAACGAAAACTTTACAGAACTCTATGCTGTCTTTGGTATTGGCGGGCAGATTTCACTTACTGATTTAAGTGATACACCTTCAACTTATGAAGGCAATGAAAACAAAGTACCACTTGTAAAAAGTGATGCAACTGGTATAAGTTTCTTAGAGCTTGCTAGTGATAGTGATCTAAATGCTGCCGACCTAGATAGTATAGAATTTGATTTTAGCCAAGAAGGCAAACTTGTAGTAAAAATTGGTGCTATTGATATTTCAACTGACCCGACTCCGACACTAGGTGGTCCGTTTAATGCAGGTTCGCAGCCAATTGCAAACATATCGCCAGTTGGTGACAACTCAGCTCAACTATATAATGCTGTTTATGGTACAAATATTACACAAGATGATCTTGTAATTGATAAAAAATTCGCAGATGCTAACTACCAAGTTAGACAGAGTAGAGGTAGCGGATTACGTGTAGGAGACGAGCCGCTTGATGATAGCCTATATATTATTACTATAGATAGTTTTACACTAGGTAACTGTAACTCCCCAGGACACGGACTTGATCAGCAGTCTACCGGTGCTACATTTAGATTTAATACAACTATTCCAAACGATCCACCTACAAATATTGTAGACGGACAAGTTACATACTTAAGAGTTATTGATCCGGATACTTTCAGTTTACATACAACAGAAGACGGTGCTGTATTCAATAGCGATAAAATTATTTTAGATGGTGGTAGTGGTGTTCATACTGTTACTGATACAGCATATGATCCTACATTAGAAGGGTTCTTCCTTTCTAGTGTCGCTATGCCACGTAAGAGCATTGTAAGACGTCAAGGCGACACAATGACTGGTGCGCTAACACTACACGATCATCCTGGAGAATTTGCAGGTACAGGAACACCTAACGGAGAAGATGACTTACAAGCAGCTACAAAATTATACGTTGATAGATCAGGTTCTTCTCAAGTAAGTTTGTATGTTAGTACTTACGGTAGCGACAAACAAACCGGGGTGCCGATAGGACTGGAAGGCAGTAATGCAAAATTAGCATTTAGGACTATTAACAAAGCAGCACAAAAAGCAGAAGAAATTATGGCTGCTGGTAAGATTGAACCAGGACCTTACAGACAAATAATGACCTATGGTAATAACAGATCAAGGGCAACTGTTTCTGTGGCTACTTCTGTAGCATTTGCAAGCGGCAGAGGAAATGCAAGTGAACTACTTGTACAAAACAAAGAGTTTATACAAAAAGAAGTTATTGCTTACCTTGCAGATACTTACCCAGACTTTTCGTACGATGAAGCAACATGTGCAAGAGATGTAGGTTACATTATTGATGCAGTTAGACTAGATATTTTACGTGGTAATACTGCAAACTATTTGTCTCGCTGGTCAGGTATTAGATATTATGCAAACCCGAGTGCAAGAAAAGCAATAGGTGAACAACTTACAGAAACACTAGATGGTATTGATCATGCAAGAAAACTTGCTCTAGACGTTGTTGCAAATAGAGTAATCGGTACTAATCCAGCAGCTCTAGCAGGACAGTTATACCAAGATAGAGTGCCGCAATATGTTGATGCACTACAGGTAGCAGATGGACAAGCGGCTACTGCTATACAACAGAAATTTGATATTATTACTGAAACAATACAGGTTGGACCTTTGAGTGCAAGAGCTGTTTCAGATGGCTCTACAAGATACAGAATCAATGTTAGCAACGGCAACTTTGGATATCTTGACCAAGGTAACCCTGATAACCAAGATATTAGAGCAGGTAAAGTAATTAGAGGTCGTAAGTCAGGAGCAACTGCAAGAATTATCCAATATAATTACGAAGCAGATCCTGCCACAAGCGTAACTGTGGTAGAAACAGACGAGTTCGAAGTTGAACTTCTAGAACCAATTGAGTTTGAGGTCGGTGAAGAGCTCGAATACGGTAACTTTGTTAAAGAACGTCAAGTTACAATCAATGTTGAGTCAGGTATATACGAAGAAGATTATCCAATCAGGATGGCACAAAACGTGTCTATCAGAGGTGACGAATTTAGACGTACTATCATACGTCCAAAAGATCGTGTATCACAATCAAGATACAACCAATTGTATTTCTACAGAGACAAACAGTTTGACGGAATTACAACAGTTAACGGCGAAATAACAGAAATAAGCACAGTTAACGGTGGAAGAAATACAACAAGATCAGGCGTTCCAGGACTTCCTATTACATATACTGGTGTTGAACCTTTCCAAACAAGTGGTACAGGCACAGGCGCAAGTGTTGACGTTACAGTTAATACTGACGGTTCTGTGACCGTTGCAATAAACGCTCCGGGTGATGAATATCTTGCAGGAGACACATTTGATATTAATGATAGCGAGATTGGTAACAGTGGAGCACCTAACTTAACAATACAAGTGGATGCAATTAACGCAGGTAAACCTTACTACAACAATATTACAAACGAGATTGATGGATATTTTGGTTACCATTATCTACGCAATCCTAACCAACTAAGAAATACAGGCCCAGGTTATCAAAATGCCGGAGGTTATGAAACAGCAGTTAAAATATTAGATGATAACAAAGAATTTATACAAGAACAAGTTATAGAATTCTTAGCTGACCAATATCCTACACTGTCTTACAATGTTAGTAAGTGTAGTAGAGATGTTGGCTTAATTGTTGATGCTCTTATACTAGATCTTACTAACGGTGGTAATGAAAATGCACTAGAAGCACAAGGCGAATATTATCTTGGAGCACTACCAGTAGACGGTAGTCAAACTGTTGAAACAGAAGCAGGCATTAGACATATCAACACAGTAGCTGGCGCACTACTTTCAGGTAGTAACCCTAACATTATTTATGGAACAGGTTTAGATTATCCTACAGGTGATTTATTCCACGGAGTAGCAGAAGTAGGTTCTGCTACAGCAGTTGAAAACCTAATAGATACTGTTGCATTTGCTTTTGATCCAGCTTACAATCCGCCAAAACGTAACGACGAAATGGATGTGTTCCTAATGAGCGATGCGTGTATGCTTCGTAACATTACAGTTCAAGGACACGGCGGATTTATGATGTGTCTAGATCCAGAAGGACAGATACTTACAAAGTCTGCATATATCCAAACTGGTTCAAGTTTTGCTAAAAGTCTTAATAAACCTGCATTTAGAGGCGGCTTGCTTGCTGATGCGTTTGTTGGTAATACAGCAGTTAAAATTATTGCTAAAGGTTTCCCCGGCGGAGCAGCAGACAACTTTGTATTGCAAGTTAAATCAGACGGTGATGCAGAAGTTGATCCACAAGGACTGTTTATTAGAAAACCACAAACACCTTGTCCGTTCTATGTAGATGGCAGACGTTTCCAAGTTAACGCTATTACAGACTATGATCCTGATTTAGGTACTGCTACACTAATACTTGATAGGAGTTCAAATGACGGATTAGGATTTACAGGACTAACTAGCTCAAGCGATACTGGTAGAGACTTAGACAGTGTTAGTGACTTTGAATATAATGTTGCAAAATGTAAAAGAGATACAGAGTATGTATTAGATGCTGTATCTTATGACCTAGTATTAAACACAAACTATAACCAAGTTACAAACGGTCTTGCATACCAACGTGCAAATGCAAATGTTGTGCGCGATGATCAAGAACCGCAAACTGTTGCAGCATTTAGATACGCAGAAACACAGGTAGAATTGCTTCCTTCATATACCGGCACAGCCGAAACAAGAGGCGGAGCAGCGTTTGATGAAATTATTGATATCATCGAAAACGGTGTAGTATCTACAGACACCGCAGCAGATCCAATCCAATTTAATGTACCAGGCGTGTTGCCTACAACTAACGCAGATGATGCTGCCTCTCAACTACAAAATAACAGAAATTTCTTAGGTGCGGAAGTAACAGCATATATTGCAGATAGAGTAAATCAATTTACAAATGTGAGCCCTACTCCTAGCAGCATCTGGTATAATTTCACTTACGATGCAGTAAAATGTGAAAGAGATGTAAAATATATTGTTGACGCACTAACATACGATGTATTATACGGCGGTAATAGTGCAAGTATTGCAGCAGCAAGAAGTTACTTTGTAGGCGCAGTGAGCCAGCTTGGTGGACCTGAAGAAAGAGAACCAACAGTTGAAGCATACGAATTCCTAAAAACACATATTGCAAGTGTATTAGCAGACACTCCGGTTGCAGCAACATACGGTGCTGTTTCACAAGACTTTACTGCTGCCGCAGCAGGTTCATCAGAAATAACTGCAACTAACAACAACATAGATGAAATTATTACGGCTGTAAGAAACGCAAACTTAAACAGTTTGAGCATTGTACGCTATCCAAGTGTTGAATGGGCTGTACAGTCTTTAATCGATGCATTTGATGAAATACAACAAAATAAGTCAAGAATTGCACATTTAACAACAGAATCAATCGATGCAGTATTTCCAATTACACTGCAAACAGCTGGTAACAGATCTATTCTAGGTAACGACTTTACGCAGATTAACGACTTAGGATTTGGACTGGTTGCACTTAACGGTGCGCTATCAGAAATGGTATCAATGTTTACCTACTACTGTCGTGCAAGTTATTATGCTAAAAATGGTTCTGAAATTAGATCACTAACAGGTTCGTCTTGTTATGGTGACTTTGGTCTAGTTGCTGAAGGTTCAGATCCAAACGAGATTCCAGATGCTGTTAATCTACGAGATGACATGGCACAACCTGCCAAGATATTTACAGCCGACGTTATACTAGATTTTGATGCTCCGATTTCAGTCACAGCGGGCGAAACAATCACACAGACAGCATCTCCAAATGCAACTGGTGTTGTTACAATGAGTACTGTTGGTACAAGGGTTTATTTGACTGATGTAGAAAACAACTTTAATACCTCAGACAGCGTAAGTGGTAGTACAACTGGTGCGTTTCCTAACCCACCAAGTGATGTTAGATCAATTGGATTTACTAACAATGTAGAACAACTGAGTGCATATTTGTATGACATTCAAGTTCCGCCTAGCAACAGGGGCGAATTTGATTATTACCACGTAGCAAGAGACATTTATGCACGTTATGAAATATCTAATATCGAAGTAACGGCTGTTAATGTTGATGAATATGCTGTTGACGGCACAGGCATTCCTTACACGATAACAAGCACACTCGGCGGCGGAACTCCAACATTTACTGTTAGAAAAAATCAGACATCTTACTATTATGTAAACATAGAAACTGCTGGTGTAGATTTCGAGGTGGGCGATACAATTGTTGTTGCAGGTACAAATCTTGACGGTGTGTCACCTGGAAACGATCTAACAATTACAGTTGATGCTGTGAGCCTAGACGGCAATATTACAGAAATATCTGTTACAGGTGTACCTAGTATTACAGCAGAAACCCCGAAGTACAGCGGTCAAGTTTATAAAGTTAACTTTAGCACAAATGACGGGCAATTTAGCCAAGACGGTCTGCTAGATAATATTCTACACAACGAATTAATACAAGTTAGATATAACCAAACGTTTGTACTAAACGATATTAATAGACCAGATGTGCTATCAATTCGACCCTCAACTGCGATTGTATTTAGAGAAAACCCAGATTATGTTTATAGATCAATTTCTTTCGGAACAGCTGATGCCACAGGCGAAGCTCTATTAAACGACGAAACACTAGCAGGGTTTGACAGCACATATGACTATATTAGACTTGTTGTAGATCGTGTAAACGGTCAATCTAATGCTAACACAGTTTACGATTTAGACGGAAACCCACTTACAAATACAGGTACAATGGGCGACACGGCAGGTGATACAGTAATTGCTGTTGTTAAGATTTACGAGCCTAATGAAATATTTAGATTGAACAACAATACTGCAACACCTGAAGTACACCGTCCGGCAACATTTACAGCTTCTGGTGCAGTGTTACCGATGGTAATGGCTTGGGGCGGTAAAAAACACAGAGTGTTTAACTATCGTGGTGTAAAATATAACGACGACACAGCAAGATACGAGGTTCAAGCAACGGCTTCAGAAACAGACGATTTTGGTATTGTTAGTATTAACGACAAGTCAGAAATTAACTATCCTGCAACAGGTACAGGACTAGCAAGTACAGTAATATTAGGCAACGAAAACGTTGTACTAAGGGCAGGTCTACAAGAAGGTGCACCAGCTACAATTACAATTAGAATTTCAACTTGTCGTGCAACTGGACATGATTTCTTAGACGTTGGTTCAGGTGGATTTAACACAAGTAACTATCCAAACGTTATCTTTGGACTGCCACAAACACCAGACCAAGCAAACGAAGTTAGAGAAATTGGTAAAGGGCGTGTGTTCTATGTTTCCACAGACCAAAACGGTATCTTTAGAGTTGGACGCTTCTTTAGCGTTGACCAAGGTACTGGTACAGTTTCGTTCAGTGCAAGTATTGCGCTTTCAGACGTTGACGGTCTAGGCTTTAAGCGTGGTGTTGTTGTTACTGAATTCTCAACAGACACAGCAATGACTGATAACGCATCAGACACAGTACCGACAGAAAGTGCGGTACGTGGATATGTTAACAGACGTTTAGGCTTTGATCATAACGGCCAGTCAGTTGGTAACTTAATTGGTCCAGGTGTGCTTTCTGCAAACGGTAGTGTTGCACTAGCAGCAGACTTAAACGCAGCAGGTAATTCTGTAACTAACTTAAGAGCACCGATTGCTGATTCAGATGCATCAACTAAAGCATATGTAGATGCAACTGTTGGAGAATTCAACTCTATGGATAAGATGCGTGATACTACATTTGAAGGTATCGCAGAGGCGCAACTTATGGCTGCAACAGGCTACAAGACTGTAATTATCGATGCAGACAACATAGGCGGTACAGGACAATTTGAAGTAGGTGATAACTTTGTAGGCGATGTAACTGCTGCAACTGGTACAATTAGAGATATTAAGATTACCACAAGTATTGAAGGCAACATTCAAGTTATTACATACGAGCCAACAAGTGTTACAGATTTGTCAGACGGTAAGCCTGCAGGTATTTCTCCTGCACCTGATACAATTGAAGTACCAGGCGGCGCTACGGGTCCAGTTATCGACGGACCGTTTGACGAATGGATGAATGCTGTTTATGCTGCTGGTGCTGATGTGGAAGTTACAGTAAATCGTACAACAACAGCTCCAATAACTGAACCTGCAAGTAGGCAGCTAGAATTAGATATCCAAATTAAACCAGATACAATTCTAAATGCTGATGTAAATGCAAATGCAGCAATAGCTCAAAGCAAACTGAATATGCAAGCTGCTGATACGTTTGATGAAAACAATGCAGCTTCGGGTTGGGCTGGAACAGATCCTAAAGTACAAGCGGATCTAGGTCTTGCTAAATTCAGTGATGAAAACTTTGAAACAACAAGCGGTTATGTACGCATCAAAGCCAACGGTATTGCACTAGGTGAACTTGCACAGCAAAGCACCGATACAGTTATAGGTAGAAGTGCAGCAGGTAACGGTGATGTAAGTGCAATATCATTTGCAACTGTAATTGCAGAAGGTGGCGGCTTAGCAGACGGCGACTTTACAACGTTAATACCGGGAGTAAATGATCCCGGCGAAGCACTAATTAAAACTGGTACAGGTACTTACGGCATTACAAACGTAACTAGAACAGGTGAAGTTGATAGTATTGTTAAAACAAACGGTAGTGGAAGTATCCAAGTTAATAGTGTTATACTTGGCGGTGACTCAACTTATGAAGTTATGTCACTTAATACTACAGAACTCCAAGTTAAAACACCTGCACAAGGTACGGTATTTACATCACAAGGTGGTGGACCAACTTCTCCTCCTACTGTTAACTTCCCAGGAAGCATTAACGTAGGAAGCACAGGTGTTGCACAAAGTATTCTACAAGGCTTATCAGGATTTAATAATGAACCAAATCTTGCTGTAGACTGGATCTATTCAAACTTTATTGAAAGTACTCAAGAAAAAGGTGCTGCAAGTACAGGTATTGCCTTAGGTGCTAACACAGGTAAAACAACAACTGGACAAATTGGTATGGTTGTTGCTGATGGTGCTACAACATCTAGTTTGGTACCGGCTATCTTTAGCAGTACTGGTATGCAGCCTGACTTTAACAACATCTATAACATTGGACTTTCGACTAAGAGGTATAATACAGTGTATGCAACAGTATTCAACGGAACAGCAACAGAAGCATATTATGCTGACCTTGCAGAAAACTATTTAGGTGATGCAGATTACGAGCCAGGTACAGTGCTTGTGTTTGGTGGAGAAGCAGAAGTTTCTGTTTGTGCAAGAAGAGATGACCATAAAGTAGCAGGTGTTGTTACAACTAATCCTGCACACTTAATGAACAGCGCACTAGAAGGTGATCACGTTGTAGGTGTTGCATTACAAGGTAGAGTACCTTGTAAAGTAGTAGGTAAAGTAGAAAAAGGTGACTTACTTGTAACAAGCGCAGTTCCAGGTTATGCTATTGTAAACAACAATCCAAAAGTTGGTACAGTAATTGGTAAGGCACTAGAAAACAAAACTAACACTGATAGAGGTGTTGTAGAAGTTGTGGTTGGTAAAGTTTAATGGGTAAAAAACACATAGAAAGACTTATTGACAAAGGAAAAGCCAAAGCTTCTAATGTTGACATAAGAGGTAACAACGCTGTTCAGGCTGTTGTTACTTCTGGTAAATTAAGAGTAGTGGTAACAAAGGATAATTCAAATGGCAAAGCAGTCAATTAATACCGGTAGCAGTCAAAACAAAGGCGATGGCGATCCGCTACGCACAGCATTTACAAAAATTAATAATAACTTCGACGAACTTTATACAGATGTTGAAAGTTTAAACTCAAGAGTAGAAAGTGAAGGTAATACGCTTGAACGTGATATAATAGGTAATGTAATTGCACAAGATTCAACATTACTAGTTGATGCTGTTAATGCTAACATACCAAAAGAAAACGTAGAAGATAGTGCAAATGGGGATACTGCCCACGGCTGGGGAGATCATTCAGCAGCAGGATACTTAACTGCTTATACAGAAACAGATCCAATTGTCGGTGCTGTAAACGGTATTATAAAAGCAGACGGCGCAGGAAACATAACAGCAGCAGTAGCAGGTACAGATTACCTACAATCTGAAACGATCGATCTAGCAACCCTAAAGACAGAAGTAGCAGCAAGTGCAGACTTTGCTGACTTCCAAGCAAGGATAGCGGCGCTTTGATAAGTTACGATAAATATGTATAACAATAGGATTTAGAGAATGGCAAATAGATTTCCACTAGTAGTAGACACAACAGACGGTAATAAGATCAAAGAAATACCGGCTGGTGATAACTTAGATCTAAGACAAGTAAGTATAGTTGATGTTCAAGATATTAATGCTGTGGGAGCTATTAATGCAGCCAGTGTTAGTGTAAACGGGGAAGAACTTAAACCTTCCGGATTTTTAGACTTAACTGACACACCTGGAAGTTATGTTGGTAGTGAAAACTTAATTGTTAGAGTAAACGCCTCAGGTACAGGCATGGAATTTTTTGCACTAGGTGGAGGCGAAACTCCACTAGCAGTAAGCAACATGACTGTAAGCGGTAATATTACTCCGATTACTACACTTACAAGCAACATAGGTTCAGATGAAAAGAAATTTAACGAAGTACACGGAAACTATTTTAAAGGTAGTATCAAAGGGTACAACGGAAGTACAGTATTTGATGCTGTTACAAATCAAATACCCTACAGTGTAATTGTAGGTGGCCCAACACAGATTTCAGATCTCGAAAACGATGCAGGGTATGTAACACAAGCAGACTTAGCAGGCGGTTCGCTTACAGTTGAAATTAAAAACACAGGCGATTTACAAGGCAGTGTATTTGGTGAAGATAGTACACTACTTGTTGATCATATTAACGGACGAATTAATGCTGCAAGGCTAACACGTAACGGCGCTAACGACGGACAAACTATTGTTTGGAACGAAGTAACAGAATTATGGGAACCGGGCACTGCTGGTGATATTACAGGGTTTGCTTCAAACAAAACAGATACGCTAACCGTACAAAATGGATACAAAATTGTATTTGAAGCAGTACAAGGTTATATAGAAGGTAACGAAATTAATATTATTCCTAATCCTGGATATACAGTTGATTTAGGAAATGCAAGATTAGTTGACGGCTTGCAACCCGTCAACGACAGTGAAGGTTTCATAGGTACAGCATCTAAAAAGTTTAATGAAGGCCACTTTGTTACACTAACTGCTGATACACTTTTAGGTGCGTTCCAAGGTGACTTGGTTAACAATGAAACACGTTCAAACAATGTTGTAGCAGGTGATAAAACTGCTGCAAATGAAGGCTACGGATTTCATCTTGTAAACACAATAGGTGGTGTTACAAATGCAAGTTTAAATTTTAACAGCAATGATTTAATTTCTGCAAACTTAATAGGTGCAACAGGTGATTTAAGCGGTAACGTTTATGCAGATGATAGTACACTGCTTGTAGACGGACTAACAGGTAAAATCGCCGGCGATATACGTTTTCCAGTTACAGAAGGTTATATACAAGGTAAAAATATTAACATTGATCCTGATACAGGATATTTTGTTAAACTAGGTGATACTGAAGTTGTTGGTACAATTACACCTGAAACAGACGGTAGTGCTGCTATTGGTTCTGTAACTAAAAAGTTTGGTACAGGTTACTTTACTTCACTTAATGTTGCAAACGCAGAATTTACAAATTTAACTGCTACAAGTTTAACAGCAACTAGTTTCACAGTAGAAGGTGAAGGTGTAGGTACATTTAGCAGTGGCGGGGATTTAGTTTTAGAAACAGGTAACCGTGTTAGAATTGAAGGCGGACTATTTAAGTTGCCGCAAATATCAACTGACACAAGAGACGGCTTTCCAGTAGTAAACGGTGACGTAATTTATAACACAGATACTAACAGAACACAATTTAGACAAAACAGCGAATGGGTAGAACTTAACGCAGGTACATTTACTGGTAATGTTAACGGTGATGTTACTGGTAATATAGACAATACAAATTTAACAGTAGGTGCTACAGCTACAAATGTTACAGTTGGTCATGCAGCAGCAACGAACCAAGTAGACGGTGACACAACATTTGGTCATAACGTAATTGTTACTGGTAACTTTACAGTTAACGGAACTACAACTTCAGTCGACTCTGTAAACTTGGAAGTTGAAGACAATACAATACTATTAAACAAAAATGAAACAGGTGCTGGCGTAACAGCAGGTTCAGCAGGTATTGAAATTGAAAGAGGAACCGAAACTAATAGTTCTATACTATGGAGCGAAGGTGACGATAGATGGTATATTAACGGTGGCACTTTAAATGCTGCACTAGGCATTATCTCTAGTAGTATTACAGCAACAAGTGTTGAAGCAGATTTCAAAGGTAGTGTATTTGCAGATGATTCATCAATACTAGTTGATGCTGTGAACGGAGGAATACGAGGCCCAATTACAAGTGACAGTTGGGTCATTGGTAGAAATAGTTTTCTAACTATTGCAAACGGTGGCGGCACAGCTCCAGGACCTATACAAATTAATGCTTCAGCACAATTAGATTTGGCAGCAGGTGCTGGTTACACAATTACTACAAATAGACAAATTGCAGCAGGCGCTGGCATTAAAATGGCTGACAGTGTCAAAGCAGTATTTGGTACTGACGATGACTTAGAAATGTGGCATACAGGCACAAACGGTATTATACAAAATACCACAGGTGAACTACAACTAAGTGGTGACACTATTAGATTGTTAAATGCTGCAACAAACGAAGACTTTGCTTACTTTAATAATAACGGTAGTGTAGACTTATACTATGACAATGCACTAGTATTATCAACAAATGCTACTGGCGTAACAACTAACGTTACAGGTAATATTGACAATACAAACTTAACTGTAGGTGCAACAGCAACTACAACAACACTCAGCAATGCAAGCGGAAGAATAGACGCCGCTTCTACAATAAGGATGCTAGGTACTCCACTTGCATCAATTGAAAATGCAGAACAAACATCTACAATTAGATTCTTTGACAGTACATATAGCGGAACACCAAGCGGCGCACAAATACTATTGCAAACACCACTTACATATATTTCAAATGATTTGAAAGTAGACGGTGCTAATGTAACATTTGTAAATAGAATTGATGCACAAGACGGTGTTAAGGGCAGCCTTTACAGTACAGCTGGCGCACTAATTATTGACGGCTCAACAGGCGAACTTGCTGGTGACGGTATTATTGGTCAAGGTAACAGCACATTTACAATTACAACTCCGGATACAACTGGTGCTACTGTTCCACAGGCAATTGAACTATTACCGGGTGATGCACAACTAGCTGGCCAAGACGGCGGCAACGTGAATCTTATTGCAGGTGCAAGTAACACAGCAATCGGTGGCTCGATTATACTAAGAGCAGGCGGTGCAACAGCAGGCACCGGCGGTAACGTTTATATAGACGGTGGCGATAGTACAACAGACGGTAACGTAAACATTGGTACAGGACATACAACAGGTGCAACAGCAGAAATTATTATTGGTGCCAGTGGAGTAACAGATACTACTATAAACGGTAACGTATTTAGAATTAGAACAACCAACATTCCTTCTACATCTAAAGGATCATCAGGAGACAGAATCGGCGAAGTTGCATTTGACGGTGCATCAATTTACTTCTGTGTAGCAGACTACACAACAGGAAGTGTTGATATATGGCGCAAACAAAACTGGCAGTTTGGTGCAGCATGGTAAGGAGCAACAATGAGCGAAAAAGAATACGTAGTTAGTCTAAACCGCAACGTTGATTATGCTGCATTTGATGCAGAAATGATTGCATCAACAGGTGCAGGAGCGATTCCAAACAGAGCTGTTGACATTGCAGATCCTCGAGAAGGCAGTTACAGAAATACTCACTACATGCTTACAGATGAAGAAGCAGCAGCATTGCGTGAAGATGACAGAGTTTACGCTGTAGAGATAAATCCTTTAGACAGAGATGACATTTTTATAGGACGTCATGCTGTGCAAGAAAGCGACTTTACTAAAACAACTTCCGATAGCGGTGCGTTTGTAAACTGGGGATTAAGACGCTTAAACGAAGTAGATGATCCTTATACCGGTAATACCGTAGACGGTGGATATAACTATACAATAAAAGGTACTGGTGTAGATGTAGTTATAATGGATAGTGGAATTTATTCTACACATCCAGAATTTGCTGATAGAGAAGGCAATAGCAGAGTACAAAATATAAACTGGTATTCTGCTGCCGGAGTATCAGGCACTCAGCCTTCGGGATTTTATAACGATTACAGCGGACATGGAACACACGTTGCTGGCATTGCAACAGGACTTTATTTTGGTTGGGCAAAAGACGCACAAATTTTTTCTATGAAAGTTGCAGGTTTAGAAGGATCTAATGATCCTTCTGTAGGTATTTCTTATACAACTGCTTTTGACTTAATGAAATTATGGCATCGTAATAAGCCTATTGAACCTAGCACAGGATACAAAAGACCTACTGTGATTAATATGAGTTGGGGATTTTTTAGCAGGTACATAGGTGTAACTGGAGGCACTTATAGAGGGGTTCCTTGGACAGGTATTAATAGAGATACTAATAGAGGCATGACAGGTAGCTTTGATGGTGTATCTTTTAATCATCCTTATAGAGTAGCCAGTGTTGACGTTGATGTGCAAGAACTTATTGACGAAGGTGTACATGTTGTAATTGCATCGGGTAATGATTTTCACAAAGTAGATGTACCCGGCGGAGATGATTATGATAACAGTTGGAATAGTAGTTTCTACGGTGATACTAGGTTTTATCACCGAGGTATGTCTCCTTATGATGACGAAGCGTTTATTGTAAATAACGTTGATTCTACTATCGGTGTAGGAGCAGAACAAAAAGCACAATCGAGTAATTCAGGGCCTGGCACAACAGTATTTGCACCAGGAACAAATATTATGAGTGCAGCAAGTGTTGTTGCAGATTTTGCTACAGCAGACTATGAACAAGGGGAAGGAAGTTCTTTCTTCCAGCAAGCAAACATAAGCGGTACAAGTATGGCAGCTCCACAAGTTGCAGGAATGATCGCATTGTACTTAGGACTCAATCCAAGTGCTACTCCTGCGCAAGTTAAAACATGGTTCATGTCTAATGTGCAAGATAATAAACTCACAAGCACAGGGCTTGATACAGATTATGGAAATTCTAGAAGCCTTTGGGGCGGCGAAAATAAGTTTGCATACAACATTTATAACAGTAATATTTTATTATCGTCTAGTTTCCCAACTCACAGAACGTATGCACTTACTAAGAATGTTTTAGAAGTAGACGAAGGACAATCTTTTACAATTACCTTAACAACTGAAAATGTTGCAAACGGAACTAGTGTTCCTTATACAATTACAGGAATCGAATCTGAAGACATTGACGGTGTTTCACTAACTGGTAATTTTGTTGTTAATAGTAATACAGCAAGTCTTACATTTCCTACCACAGTTGATTTGACAACAGAAGGTGATCAAAATTTTGTGCTAACATTAGATAACGGCAAAGCCGAAATTGGTATACAAATTAACGACACAAGTACTACAGATCAAAGACCGGTGTACACACTTACTAAGAGTGCTGATGTTATCAACGAAGGTGACACTGTAACATTTACACTATCTACGAAAAACGTAGAAGACGGATTACTAGGTTATACAATTACTGGCATAGATGAATTTGATTTAAGCTCAGGTAGTATTACAGGTAATATAAATCTTGTAAGCGGAGCAGGGAGTGTAAGCATAACACTTAGAGAAGATCAACTAACTGAAGGTACTGAACTAATTACATTTTCTTTAGATGACCCGTTTGCTAATCCAGTGTTTGTATCTGTAACAGATACTAGTAAAACACCAACTTATTCACTTTCTGTCAGTGATACCGAAATTGATGAAGGCTTTGGTGTCACATTTACACTTACAACAACTGATGTGTTTGACGGAACTAGTGTTCCTTATACAATTACAGGAATCAGTGCAAGTGATATAAACGAATCATTAACAGGATCATTTATAGTAAATGACAATACTGCAACAACAACTATAACAACTACAAGAGATTTAACAACAGAAGGTTCGGAAGTAATGCAACTAGAACTAGATGGTAGAAGTGAATTCCTTGAAGTAGACTTATTAGATGCATCACCTGCTAGACCTCCAGGTGTACAATTTGATATCTTTATATCTAAACAAGGAGATAATGCGTTTGAAATTGCCGGACAAGATAGAACAACGGGTATCTTTGGTAATAACATAGACATTAACATAGATTACGGGGATACAATACTATTTACAGTAAGTAGTGCAGGGCGTCCAATTTACATGAAAGATGTACAAGGTCCGGGAACAGATAATCAAGTCGGCGATAGTATAGGTCAAGGTGCAACATCAGGAACTATTACATTTAGGCCTAGAGCAAGAGGCATATTCTATTATCAAAGCAGTCTCTTTAATGATGCACACGGAAGAATAATTGTTAGCTAAATACATACAACGGAGAAGTAAATGGCTATATCACTAATAAATGTAGGAAATATTGCAAACGACGGTACAGGGGATGACCTTCGTGAAGCAATGATCAAAATTAATCAAAATTTTGAAGAACTAGACCTACGAGACGATGAACAGACAACTGCTAGTAACCTAGGTAATGTAGGTGAAGGTGTGTTTTCTAACAGAGTCAATTACGACTTACAATTTAAAAAGTTAGTAGGCGGAACAAATATTAGTCTTACTTCTTCTGAGAACACTATTACATTTGATGCAGTTGGCGGCCTTCAACAACTAATAGTTAGTTCTGAAAGTGGCAGCATTATACTTGCAGAAGGTAGCACTTTAAATATTGTCGGCGGAGAAGGTATTAGCACTTCTTTAGTAAATGACACACTTACAATTACAAATACAGAATCTGATATTGTAACAGATACTACTCCGCAATTAGGCGGTACGCTAGATGCATTAAATAACAATATTATTAACGTTAACACAGTATCTGCAACAACAGTGAATGCTGCACTAGAAGGCGGAGTAACTGGACTAGTATACGGCATAGATGTAAGAGATCTACAAGCATTCCAGGATACACTTACAGCCGGATTTGATTTTGGTTCATTTTCTGACACAGTAGATAACATTCTAGAATGGATGATAGGACAAACAGAAGTTGATCTCGGAACTTTCCAAACACCTGAATTACGTAACATTGACGGCGGCTTCTTCTAATAGTTTAACGATAAATATGCTATATAGGGAGTTTTTATATGGCATTTAAACCTGACGATATTGCTATTTCAGATAACACAGGACAATATCCTAGTATTACAGAAATAGGGTTAGAAGGCGAAACAATTAGATTAGTCACAGATGGTGACCCGTTTCCAGCGGCGGCTGGAACCCCTTTAATTAATGATGGGGCAAACGAACGCCGAAACTTCCTTGAAAATAATAATATTACAAAACAAAGTAGAGATTTAACATTTACTTATAGAGGAACACGTAATAGTGAAAATGCTACTGATAGACGTACAGGTCCTATCGGAATAGCTGCAAACGGAGTGTTCTTAAATAGCCCTTCTTTTCCTATTCAGCAACTACCTACAAGTAGCTCAGAACCTCATCCTGGATTAAATTTTGATGTCTTTCGTTTGAAATCTGTATTTAAATTAGATGCAGCAACAGGATCTCCAGATGCATTTGGGTCTTACGGCTATTACAGCGGCGAGTTTCTAAAAAGTGTTTTCCAAGATGCAAAAGTATATTCTACTAACAAATATTATGGAGATACTTCGTTCGGTAAAGATCACATGCGACATGCAGACGGACACAGTAAGATAATAGGATTTTGCTTTGATGGATATCCTATATACGGTCCGTACGGATATAAAGACCCTGACGATACTAACAGCAGAGCATCTGTAATGTCATCTAGTTATAGGTTAAAAACAAACGATAGACATAGACCAGAAGGATACAAAGAAACAGATCAAATAGATATAGGTGATGATCTTTATACCTTAGAACTAGGAACTTATATACAAGACTATGAGTACATTGAAAATATAGGGACACTTGATCAATACAACGGAAGATATTGTAAAACTCCAGAGTTTCCGAACGGAACATATGCATATTTTATAACATTTACAGATTTAACACTTGAAGAACCTGCATATCCTTATTTTTTTGGTAATCAAACTAAACAAGCAAGAACAGCAGGATTAGGCGAACAAAGATATGTAGAGAGTTTGTGGAACTTAGGTAGTGGTAATATTTTAAGTACTATTATAGAAAGAAATACTATTGAAATAAGATTACCTGTTGCAAACGGTATAAGTCCAAGAATAGAGCTAATAGCAGGATCATTGCCTGCTGGATTACGAATTGAAGGCACCGCAATTAAAGGAACTCCTTTTGAGGTAGAAAGAGACACAGTATCGAGATTTGTTTTACGTGCCTACTTTAATGCTAGAACTGAAGATAGAACTTTTGAAATAATTACTTCAGGACCAGATGAACCTTATTGGTTAACACCTTCAGGATTATTAGATGCCGGACCGAGTAATCATTATTTTGTTTTAGATAACGAGTTAATCGATTATCAACTGCTTGCAGATGACAACGACTTGCCCGCGGGCGATACGCTATCATACTTTATTGCTGAAGGCGACGGAGAACTACCTCCGGGATTAACATTAACTGACGACGGAAAAATACAAGGTATTGTTGAACCTTTGTTTGCTCTTGCTAGAAGTCAAAAAGATGCAGGATATGATCAAGATTTATATGACAGTATTATGGCTGATTATAATGTAAAAAGTGCTAACGGATACGGTACTTATTTTTATGATTTAGAAAACTATGATTTTAATATACCTACACTTATACCTAAAAAATTAAATCGTTACTATCCGTTTATAGTTACAGTTACAGACGGTGATACTTTTGTAAAAAGAGAATTTAATGTATACCTAGTAGGCGATGATTACCTACGTGCTGATAACGCAATTATGCAATCAGGAACAGGCATATTTACAGCAGATAACACATATCTTAGAAACCCAGTATGGTTAACTCCAAGAGACTTAGGATTTAGACGAGCAAATAACTATGTAACTTTGTTTTTAGATGTGATCGAGAACGAATTTTTATACGGTCAAGTATACTATACTCTAGACGATTTTAATGATGACGGTACTCCTAGTCAATTGCCTCCGGGCATGTCACTTGATACCAAATCGGGCGAAGTAACAGGCCGTGTTCCTTATCAGCCAGCAATCACAGAGAACTATAAATTTAGTGTTACAGCAACTAGATTTGAAGGTGATACGGGAACTGCAACTATATTTGGCACGTTCTACGAAGACACACTGTTAGGAGCAACTACCTTTAAAATAGGTAAGCTAGATCTTACTGGTGATATAGACGGTGTAGACGATTTAAAAGAACTTGTAACGAGATCTATTAAACTTTATGATAAAGAATATAAAGTAACAGCAGTTGATGACACCAATCCTGAATATGATACTATCACTCTAGATAATTCTTTAGATCCTTATATTTCTTTAAGTTTAACAAAGCCAGGAGTAGCCCAACAAAATCATCTATTTGTTCGCGAACTTACAGGCGAACAGCAAGATAAAATTCTTGGTCGTCAGATAAGATTTTCTCAAAACGAATTTTATACAATTGATAGCATAGTACCTTATCTAGAGTATTCAGTAAGAGACAGAAACTTTGGAGCAGTATATGCAAGCAATTCTAGTTTAGAGATGACTGTTGGAACAGAATACAATCTAGGAGACTATGCAAGTTATGCCGGTGATGAAACATATCAGGCTGGAATATATCAAGTAGCTTTCGGCGACAAAAGTTCTATAGATGCTACAGTACAACAATATATTGCAGGTAATATTATATCTCCGTTACACGGACTTGATGCAGACTCGCTCAACGGAGCACCAGTGCAAATAGAAAGTACAGGTCAGTTACCAGTAGGAGCAGATGCAAATACAATTTACTTCTTGCGAATATTTGACGTTAATACACTAATGATACACACAACAAAATCTGGTGCTTTAAATCCAAATACTAATATAGACAAACTACCTTTATCAGGTGGTAACGGGATTATGAAAGTAGTAGTTCTCGGTGATTCCTTTACTGCTAAATCAGTAACTGACGAACTAGGTGCTCCGATAACCGACGATAACGGCGAATTTATTCTTGAGTTTGATGCGCTAAGATGGCAATATGTTGCTGCAAGCCAGCTGTTGTTAGATCAAGAAACAAATAACAATATGCTTATACAATCCTTAAGCAGAAAATATGTACAGGGTGAAATTACAATAGAACAAAAAAATACTGGTGCATTTGCTGTTAGAATGCCTAGTACAGCATTTACACGTTTGATTTCTAAAGTTGCAGAATTCTTTTACGGAACAGAAAACGGCTCAACCCTATTAACTATTACAAGAGATAATGAAAATAAATTAAATCTACAAAATCCTCTACAAAGAAATATAACAGACGGACGTAACATAGGTATAGCACTATTCAGAGGAGATTTCTTTAGCAAGGATGTCGCTGTTGCAGAAACAGACGAATTAGTAGATTTTCCTTCTAAAAGTAAAACCTTTGAAATACAAATTATAGGTGAAATTGATACTACAATTAGATGGATTACCGACAGTGATCTAGGAACACTGCCGGCAAACTTTTTAAGTACACTAAGAGTACAAGCAACTACCACTGTACCCGATACTAGTTTGATTTACACACTAGAAAGCGGACGTTTACCGTTTGGTATAAGATTAAATCGATCAGGAGAATTAATAGGACGCCCTAGACAGTATCAAGATGTAAATGGTCCTGGATTAACAACCTTTGATGCAAACGCAACTACCTTTGACGGTATAAGCGGCGAACGAACAACATTTGATAGAGAGTACAAATTTACTGTAGAAGCAAGAGATAGATTTGGGTTAAGTGCAATTACTAGAGAATTTGTTTTAAAGGTAAGTGATGAAGACAATTTGCGCTATAGTAACTTGTATATGCGTCCTCTTTTAGAACAAAGAAACAGAAATAGTTATCAAACATTCGTTAGTAATCCAGATGTATTTGTTCCAGAATATATTTATAGACCAGATGATCCAGAATTTGGTATCCAAAAACAAATTCAGATGTTAGCATATGCTGGTATAGAATCTAAAAATGTAGATGTTTTTGTTGCTGCAACAGCCCAGCATCACAAAAGACGTAGACTTAGATTAGGTGAGTTTAAAACTGCGATTGCTAGAGAACCTGGCACCACAGAAACTATATACGAAGTTGTTTATATAGAAGTAATAGATCCGCAAAAACCAAAACAAGGAACAACGAAAAAGTCGTTTACAATCACCAATAAAAACAGACTAACAGTTGACAGTATAGAATACTCTATTGCAGATGACAATACAAATACAGCAAGTGGTATTTCGGAAGTTCCTATCTATGGTAGACAAACAGTAAGATTTATTGTTCCTAGCCAAGAAGAAATTATAATAGATCCTAGAGAAGGAAGTAATATTGCTATAGACGCAGATAACGAAGACTTTACTATTACTATTCGTGGCGATCAAGAAATTACCGTTACACTTCTTAAAGCAGATAGCGAACCAATGCGTATAAGACCTACACATACAACAATTAAAGCAGATAATACTAGTGTTAATGTAGCACAAACATCTGACAATATACGTTATAATTCAAATATTGATCATATGAGAGATAGGATTGAAATAACAGGCGGTAATGATAGATTGTATCTTCCACTATGGATGCGTACACCGCAAGCAGATACCGAACTAAGAGAATTGGATTACACAACAGCAGTTCCAGTCTGCTATTGTAAACCAGGAAGAAGTGCAGATATTTTATTAAACATTAAAAATGAAATCAATCAAGGAAATTTTGATGTAAAAAATATCGACTTTACAATAGATAGATATATAATTGATAGAACGCTTGATAATGTGAATGAACAATACATTCTATTTCCAAATTATCAATATAACGTTTAAAACAAGATAAATACTTTGAGGAAAAAAAAATATGGCCAGTAACATTAGAGTAAATGAAATAGATGTAAACTATCCACAAGCAGGTGTAGACAACGATACACGTGGCTTTAGAGATAATTTTTCTATTATTGAATCAAATTTTAGCAATGCTAAAACAGAAATAGAAGCATTACAAACTAACACAGTTAAGTTAAATGAAGCGAATAATTTTGCTGGTACAGCAGTTATTGACGCAAACTTAGATAGTTCGACACAAAAAGTTTTACAGTCTACAACATTTACAGACGGTCCAGAAACTCCTCAAGTCAACTTTACAAACGGTCACTATCAAATTTTACGCTTCGGCGGGGATAAAACAGTTGTTCTTTCTGAATGGCCTTTACCTTCAAGTGCTGGAGGTAATAACGAAGATAGACTTGCAAAAATTACATTAGAAATTGCAAGAGCAGACGGCAATACAAATTCAACCGATGTTGAATTTACTATCTTCGGCGGCGGCGTACTTTACGTTGATGATTCGATGACTAGTACTGTTACTCTAAATAACGATAATATTGTTATTTTAGAGTTTTGGACATCAAACGGTGGTGCTACAGTGTTTGGTAGAAAAGTAGGCGAATTCTCGGAAGCATAACATGCACCCAGGTACAGGCGATTTATCAACATACTCTGACAATGAACTAGAGGAAAGATATTTCCAACTGCAAAAAAGATATTGGCAAACAGCAAATGCAGGTGTACAAATGCAGATTACAATGCTGATTGAAGAGTATAAGTTAGAATTACAATCCCGCAGAGCAAAACAAAAATTAAATCAACAGCAAGACCAAGAAAATGGCAATAAAGGTCTTGACAATCTGATAAATGTATCGTAAAATACATTAATGCTTATGAAAACAGATTCACTAGGAATACCAAGATTCTCTAACCGCGATTTAATCGATATGATCTATTCAGGTCATGCGGATAAAGTTCATGTGGTACTATGTAACCCTACAGACGAAATAGATAAGTTTAATAGTGCTATGGAAGAACAAGGTCTTCCTAAACTGCAAAAGTATATTCCATTAGATGTAGATCAAAAGACTTTTGACGGTGTATGTCAGGGTGAATGGTTTATGCCGAAAGAGTATAAAGAACTTAACGTACATAACTATATTCTAACAAAGTGTGAAACACAAGAAGAAACAGCAAGATGTGCTGAAGAATTAGCAGAGTTTGCAGGGCGCAATATGATGCCTCTACTACAGTATATGATCTATCTTGTAGACTTTATGCGTGAGAATAATATTGTATGGGGTGTAGGTAGAGGTAGTAGTGTAGCAAGTTATGTGCTATACTTAATAGGTGTGCATCGTATTAATTCAATCCAGTATGGCCTGGATTGGAGAGAGTTCCTGAGATAAGTAGTTTAACAATAGGAGACTTATATGGCTAATATACAAAAACAACACAGATCGATGAGAGGTAGAGCCATCGATATGGATCTTCTTCGAAAGAAGAATGAACTTACACCAGCCGTTGGTAACGCCCGTGTAAATGCCCGAGGCGATGAATTAGGACCAGGCGGCAAAATTGTTCGTAAGAGAGAAGACATCATAAAGGAATATTATGAAAAAAATCCAAACGCAGTCAGAGACGAGCAAGGAACCTTTAGACAAAAGTCAGCAGCACCAAAGCCAGCAGCTTCCGCAGCCCCGGTTAAAAACAACCAACCAGATGAGGTCACTAGTGAAGAACAAGCAATGCTTGATGAAATGGACGAAGAGTGGGTAGAAGACGACGAAGGTAACTTTGTTAAAAAAGGTGAATAATGTCTTTAGAAAGAGACGACTATCAACTCTGGGATATTGATGTTGTACAAAATAACCAAGACTTGTTTGTAGATCAGTGTTATACACTACACAAACTTATACAACAAGCAGTAGGAGACGAAGATACAACTAGAGCTTATAAGCGTTATAATATTTTTCAGATATCTGGCAGCAGTGTAGCGTTTTACAAACTGTATAAAAATGTTATACAAAATATAAGAGAGTATGTAGGAGATGATAGACCACTTTGGATGAGCGGTTGGATGAACTTTCATCAGCCAACACAGGTGCTAAACTGGCACAATCATCTTCATAGTATATGTCATGGCTATATTAGTATAGATCCAAAAAACACTACTACTAAATTTCAAGAATATGAAATTGAAAATAAAGTCGGAAGGATGTACCTAGGACCTAGTGCTAGACTACATAAAGTAATAGTAAATGAACCTTTTGCAGGACATCGTATTACATTAGGTTTTGATGTTAGCGATGACTGTGATCACTTATTAGTTGCAGACGGCGACTATAATTTTATACCAGTACCATAAGAGGAAACTATGTCAATAAACTTGAATAAAATTGAAGGTGAACTAAGAGCTATCGGTAACAGAGTACTTGTTAGTGATATGTATTTTGGTGAACAAAAGACCAAAAGCGGACTTATCTTAAGAGATGACGACGGAACCACACGTGGCATATATCCACGTTGGGGCAAAGTATACGACAAAGGCCCAGACAACAAAGACGAGTTTGAAGTTGGACATTGGGTGCTAGTTGAACACGGTCGTTGGACTAGAAGCATCAAGCTAGAAACCCCAGACGGAGAAAAAGAAGTTCGTATGGTTGAAGCAGAAAGTATACTTGCTTATTCAGAAGAAAAACCAGAAGATGTAAGCATCGGTAATGAATACAGTGACGGACCGGCAACTATTGACCCAGGTTCGTTTGTTAACCAATAGAGGTATAAATGACAAATCCTTTTGCAGATATTGAACGCTTTGGCTCAGCATGTGATCAAGAGCCTAGTGAAGCAAACTACAAAATGTATCTCGGTCTTATTGAAGAAGAGTTTCATGAACTTGCAGATGCAGTAGAAGACAATGATCGTGTAGAACAACTTGATGCACTTGTTGATATCCTAGTTGTTACTATGGGTGCTATTCGTGCAGCCGGCTTTGACGGAGAAGGTGCTTGGGAAGAAGTAATGCGTACAAACTTTGCTAAGATTGATCCAGACACAGGCAAAGTTCGCAAACGTGAAGATGGCAAGGTGCTGAAGCCAGAAGGCTGGAAAGCACCTGAATTGGCACAATTTATTTAAATTAACACTTGACTCCTTACAGTTTATGCGTTATAATATGTATAAATTGTAAGGAGATCTCATGAAATTACCAGAAAGTAGAACAGGTATAGGCACAGCAGGTGCTACAGGTATAGCATTACTTGTGCTTCATGTGACAGGCTACCTCACAGGTTGGGCGTGGCCTTTGTTGTATGTATTTTTAATTTTAACTGGCATTGGATTTGAAAAAGGTAACAGATGACAACTCATGCAATGATTGATTTAGAAACTCTGCACACAACACCGCATGCCGCAGTGTTAACCGTAGGCGGAGTAAAGTTTGATCCTTTCTCGGACGCAGAACCGCACAGTGAGTTTTACTACAAACTAGACATTGATAGCCAATACAGACAAGTAAGTGATGATACTATTGCTTGGTGGGGGCGTCAAGATCCTAAGGTGCAAGAAGAAGCGTTCTCAGAAGAAGGGCGTGTTGCTATGGACACATTTATTGAATCACTTCCTAAGTGGATGGTAGGTGTTGATGTACTATGGGGACACGGCTACGGCTTTGATATTACAATCATTGAAGATATGTGTCGTCAGTGTAGTAAACCTATACCTTGGAACTTTTGGCAAGTGCGTGATAGCCGCACATTGTTTGCTTGTCTAAAAGAAGATCCACGTAAGGCAATGCAAAGTGATTTGCACAATGCACTAGCAGATGCATACTTTCAAGCAAAGTCAGTACAAGTTGCATATAAGGAATTAAACATTGTTAAATAGTCCAATTAATAATTTACAACAATTAATGACAATCACGATGGAAGAATGTGGCGAATTAACACAACGTTGTAGTAAAATTATTCGTAAATATGAAACACTTGATCAAATTGAAGAAGATCAACGTATTAAGTTGATGGAAGAAATAGGCGATGTACAATGTATGATTGAACTAATGATCGATCATAGTATAGTTACACACAAAGAAATTGCTGAACGTGTAAATGTAAAGCGTGATAAACTTGTTAAGTGGAGCACTCTAATTAGATGAAAATTGGACTAAGCCTGTCACGTTGTATGCGTGATATTTTAGAAGAACGTGTATACATCGACGATGTGTTAGTAATTGTTGCCCGCACAGATGTAGATCCTAACAATGACAGCCACTGGAAACAGATTTGGGAAGGTTATTTGCACGGTGGCCTAAGCAATCCTGAATGGGCAGGCCTAGAAGATCACGAACAAGAGATGCGTGAAATTCTAATTGACTTGTATGAAGATGGCAAACTGCATCAGCCTCGTCAGTTTGGTGCTCATCCTCGACGTATGCCTTACTACTGGTTAGAGTGTGTAGTACCTCAAGACGAAATGAATCCTGCGCAACAGAAAGCGTGGGACAACTATAAACTTATAACGGACTTAGCATGACATTACCTATTGAAAGAACAAACGCAGTGCTAAATGTAGAAAGATTCCTAATGGACTTGCGAGATCCTAAGAAGTATCCTCGTGTGCCGCGAGCAGTTAGAGAAGAAGCAGGTAGGTTGTTAAGGCACTACCCTTCGCAATATCATATGGCATACATTAAGGAAAGTTTCGAAGAGGTAGATTATGAAAGTTAAAATAGGAAAGTTTCCAAATCACTGGCCGTGGAGTAACTGGTTGTATGATAAGTTCGGATACAATTCAGAGCAAAAGGTAAAGGTACACATTGACAAATGGGACACTTGGAGCATGGATCATACCCTTGCTCACATTGTCCTGCCTATGCTCAAACAGCTGAAAGAGACCAAGCACGGAGCACCACAAATAGATTACAAAGACGTACCCAAAGAATTACGTCCGTCTAAAAAAGAAATTGCCGCATACAACAAAGACGGCACTACTGACAAAAACTTTTTTGTACGTTGGGACTGGGTGTTAGACGAAATGATTTATGCATTTGATTGTAAAGCAAACAAGGACGATGTGTACATGCGTTTTGATAGTAGAGACGAGATACAAAAAGAACAAGATCGTATTTCAAATGGGTTCCGACTATTTGGAAAATATTATGAAAACTTATGGGATTAATTGACAAATGTTCAAATCTAATGTAAAATATACAAATAGATATAGAGATGCTTATACTTGGACTAAAGTTTCTGAAAGCACATATGAATTTACTATGGAAGGCGAAAGTTTAAAATATTGTCGTTACGGAAGTAAAGAAGGTGTTAAAGGTATCGATGATCAAGATTTAGGTATGTTTGATCCAAGTGGCGGACCGTATGTGACATTAGGTGACGAAATTGATGGTAGAAAAATTAAGAAGTTGTACTCCACTAAGGACGGCTTCGGAGCGGAGGTAGAATGAAAGAACTATGGGTAGAAAAGTATCGTCCAAAAACAGTAGACGGTTATGTGTTTAGAGATGACGCACAGCGTAAACAGGTACAAACGTGGATAAAAGACAAAACAATCCCGCACTTGCTGTTTTCAGGCAATGCTGGCATCGGAAAAACAACGTTGGCAAAACTGTTATTCAACGAGTTAGACGTCAACGATTTAGACATATTAGAAATTAACGCATCGCGAACAAACTCAGTAGATGACGTTCGTGATAAAATTGTAAACTTCGTACAAATGATTCCATTTGGCGACTTTAAAGTGGTACTACTAGATGAGGCTGATTACTTGTCTCCAAACGCTCAAGCAGCATTGCGTGGTGTTATGGAAGAATATCATACTACTTCACGCTTCATACTTACTTGCAATTATCCTAACAGGATTATTCCTGCTATTCACAGTCGTTGTCAAGGATTTCATATTGCCAAGATCGATCAGACAGAGTTTACAGCAAGAGTTGCTGAGATTCTTATAACAGAAGGTGTTACTCCAGACTTGGATACACTAGACACTTATGTAAAAGCAACCTATCCAGACTTGCGTAAGTGTATCAACATGGTGCAAATGAATAGCACAGACGGGCAGTTACTTGCACCACATGAAGGTGATACAGGCGAAAGCGACTGGAAACTTGAAATGGTTGAACTGTTTAAAGCAGGCAAAATTCAAGAAGCACGTAAATTACTATGTGGTGCAATTCGTCCAGAAGAGATGGAAGAAGTGTATCGCTGGTTGTATGATAACATTGAATTGTTCGGAAATGAAGAGCAACAGGACCAAGCAGTGCTAATTATTAAGCAAGGGATGGTTGATCATACTCTTGTTGTAGATCCAGAAATTAATTTGGCAGCAACACTTATTAGATTGGCGAGAATTGAATGAAGGAAACATTATTAGCAGTACCAGGTGATGCACATGCTCTTTGGCCGCAATATATGTTTACGTTTAGATACAGAGATTTTGCTTTTGATCAAAAAGCAATTCTAGACTGTGTGTATGATTGTGTAGATAAACAAACAACAGACATAGAAAGTGGGGTTGCTCCTCAAGCAAAAACTAAAGGGTTAAAAGAAAGTACCTTTGACTTTATTGAAAAAGGCAATGAGTACCCTATCTTAAACAAATTAAAATTGTTCTTTGAACAAGCAGTACTAGAAGTTGTTCATCATGCATTGCCACATGAAAGAAAAGAATTTGCTTTACCTATGGGAATGGAAGCGTCAACTATCATTACAGACAGCTGGTATCATGTTACAAATGACGGCGGGTCACATGCTGTACATACACACGGCGGAAGTAGTTGGTCAGGGATATTTTATGTAAAAACCAGACACTGCGACATGGAAACAAACAATGGTATTAATACATGGTACAATCAATATTCAAATACAGCACAAGGTGATTTAGGAAGTCATTGGTGGTCAAGTAGTAACGTAACTAGTATGACACCAAAAGAAGGTATGTTAGTATTATTTCCTAGTTGGATTCCGCATGACGGATCTGCATATAAAGGTCCAGAAGATAGAGTGCTTATTAGTTATAATGCAGTAGTTGTACCTACAGATCATGCCGAAAGAGTTAGGAAAAACAATGCAAGTAAATAAATTTCCATGGAAGAAAATAGAAGTATGTGCAGAAGTTAGTCCAGTATTGCATATAAAAAATGCAATACCAAAAAATCTTGCAAAAGAAATTGCAGATGCAATCATTGCAATTTCAAAAAATCCGGAATATAAAGATGTTTCGAATTTAAATGCTGATAGTAATACAGGATGCTGGAGAGGTAAACCTCATCTTACAGATTTTATGAGTCATGAACATAAATTCTTTATAAGTGAATTAATGATGTCACTTGCATTAGAATACAAAGAAAGTTGGAGTAAGCATACTGACGAGTTTACAAAACATCGTATGAATGATCAATGGAAGAATTTTACAGATCGAATGGTTTTCGATGCTTGGGCTAATGTAAATGATCAATTTGCAGGAAATATTGCACATAGTCATTCTCACAACTTTTTAAGTGGCGTAATTTATTTTCAAGCAACAGGAACAGGCGGAATTAACTTGCAGCCTCAAAACTACCTAATGGGGACTTCGCATTATCTTTGGCCGTGGCACGGTGTAAGTAGATTTGAACCAGATGACGGAGATGCACTTTTATTTCCTAGTTATCTAGTTCACGATGTAGAAAATAACCCTTCAACTAAGCCAAGGGTGAATATGGCTTATAATGCACGAATAAGAGATATGGAACCAGTATGACATACTTAGTAACAGATAATTGTATACGATGCAAGCATATGGATTGTGTTGCAGTTTGTCCAGTAGATTGTTTTTATGAAGGCGAAAACATGTTAGTAATACATCCGGATGAATGT
>Ga0181581_10000392_pt1 | contig 32616 bp, 26 predicted proteins | sample 071ome_22_FD_132433 | JGI IMG/M metagenome (GOLD analysis project Ga0181581, IMG submission 132433) | Coastal salt marsh microbial communities from the Groves Creek Marsh, Skidaway Island, Georgia - 071404AT metaG (megahit assembly) | ecosystem: Environmental > Aquatic > Marine > Intertidal... | reverse complement strand
TGAAATTCTTGGCAGTGGACCGATCCAGCAAATGCTGACTCGACTTGATCTTCCACTGTCGCATCGCGGTGATGCCGAAACCCTGATACAGGGTACCGTCAAAATGATAGATAATAAATTCGGTTTAACGCATATTTCTGACGGTAGCCATGACTTCATGGTTGCAGGGACTACACTGTCCCTGAACTCAATGGTTCGCCTGCGTATTTCTGCCAACGATGTAAGCCTGACCCTGAATCACCAGGAAGGCACATCCATTCAGAATATTTTTCCTGTGACCATTGAAGAAATAACAAACGAAGGTCAGTCCCAGGCTCTGATCAAAGCCCTTATGGGAAATAATCCCCTGCTCGCACGTATTACCCGCAAATCGGTAGAAGAATTGATGATTACACCTGGCAAGACCATGTATGCGCAGATTAAAGGGATTGCCGTCCTGTCCTGAGCCACATACTCATTAGGAATGATTAGTTTCTTATTGAACTAACCAACACATGAACGGCCAATTTTTATTATTGAATAAAAAACGCCCTCTAATTAGAGGGCGTTTTTTCTTACAAACTACTATTTTTAGAATGATTTTGTTGCTGTCAGACGATAAGTACGAGGCAAAGCCGGTGTACCAGTTATCTGACCTACACTATTGTTCTGATCAAACTTAGTGTAATAGTAGAGTTCATCAGTCAGGTTCTGAACTTCAAGACCGAGTTCCCAATCCTGGTCTGGTGCTTGCCACCATAAACGGGCATTCGTCAAAGTATAGGAATCAATTTTATTTAACTCACCATTAGCTGGGTTTGTATAAATATCATCCTGATACGTGGCGTCAACCCGTATATTTACATCACCATGGGCAGTTCTTGTCCCCCACTGCGCACCTATAGACCATGACGTTTCAGGAGTATAGGGTGTAGTCATATCCAGTGGAGCAATTTCAGTACCTCCAAGAATTCCTGCTTGCAGCTTAGTGTACTCAAAGTCCAATGTGCTGAATGATGCATCAATGAAGAAGTCATCCGTGAGGTACCACTCTGTTTCTACTTCAAATCCTTTAATGTCGGCATTTCCTACATTTGACGGCAGAGCACAGGGAGCACCGAAAGGTGTTGGGAAAGGAGGTACAGGACGTGCGCACTCATTCAATGAAACCTGGATATCTTCATAATCATTGAAAAATACGGCAGCATTCAAACGCAAGCTATTATCCAGTAACGTGCTTTTGAAACCCAGCTCATAAGCCGTAAGATTCTCCGGACTAAAAGTTTGCACTTGTACTGCAAAGAAAGGACGCGGATTGATACCACCACTCTTGTAGCCGGTGGAAGCACTCGCATAAATCATGGTGTTGTCTGTCAACGTATAATCAGCAGCCAAACGCCAGTCAGTCAATGTATCTTCAAATACAGCGGTAGTATCATATAAACCAGATACCCGAATATTGATCGGGAAAGTTGGATCAGCTGGTGTAGCCCCTCCATCTACCGCAATAGGTGTTCTGTCAGCGTTACGCCTGTAATGCGTATAAGACTTGTATTCATCAGAATACCGTACACCGGCTGTCAGGTTTAACCTGTCAGTCACATGCCAGGCAGCATTTGCAAACACTGCCCATGTTTCTGCTGGCGTGGGATCCGGACCATGAATAAAATCAATTAACGCATAATTCAGATCCACCCTGGCTTCATAGGTACTATTTTGCTTCAGATAGTAGCCACCTACGGTGTAATCAACATCGCCAATTGAACTATTCAACCTTAATTCCTGGCTGATCTGCCAGTTAGTCAGATAATTATCCAGCTGTGTCACCGGGATGGGTGAATAATCTGAATCCCACGTGGTCCAGGAGTCATATTGACGATAGGAAGACAGTGAAACAATTTCTGTGATATCACTGAGGGTCCAATCAACCTGTGCGGAAATTCCCCATTGATTCAACGTATTTCTTGATGGTAATGAAGATGGTTTCCATGCAACATTTGGGCAATAAGGCTCGCCGCCTGGTTCATAGCCATCTATGAGGGGGTCAGGATTAGCCACACCTACCGGCGCAGTTCCTGTGGAAGTTAGCAAACAGTTACCCTGATCTATTCTCGTTGCATAGTTGGCATAGGGATCATTGATGGAGTTAGCTGGCTGGAATGGACCGGAAGTAACAAACATGTGATCCCTGAAAGCAACAGGATTACCGTCTTTGCCTTCAATGCTGACCATTGGGTTAGCATAATCACCTGTAGGACCTACAGAAGTTTCAATTGCCGTTCTATCCCCCCAAAGCAGGGTACCTGCCTGCGCTCCGGATCGGTCATTCAAATAATCAGCAATGACATTAACCTCTACATCATCACTGGCAATCCAGCGGGTAGAAACCCTGGCAGTCGTATAGGTTTGTTCGCCATGCTCATCCAACAGACAGTTGCTCGCTCCACCTATTGATCGAACGTTTGAATTTGGATAGACACACCCGTAATCCAGTGATTTCACATACCCATCTCTGGAACGGGATGCGCCAGCGATACGTGTGTAAAGTGTGTCTGGCAACAATTCAAAATCAGCACTGCCACGTACATCTGTCTGACTATAGGAGCCATAGCCAACCTGGATTTTGGCATCACCATCACCAGGTTTTTTTGAATAGAGCTTTATAGCTCCACCAATTGAGTTACGTCCAGCTAGAGTACCCTGAGGCCCCCTTAAAATTTCCAACCTGTCTACATCCAGCAGATCCAACAAAGAGCTTGTCATCTGCGCGTAGTAGATATCATCGACATAAATACCGACACCAGGCTCCAGTGCGGCAATAAAATCGACCTGACCAATACCCCGAATATAAGCCATCATCCCTGAACGAGCTGGTCCACCCGGTTTTAGCGTTACATTAGGTGCCTGTGAGGCTACCTCGAAAACATTAGTTTGCGCTCTTGCCTCAAGCATTGCTCCGGTTATTGCAGTAATAGCAATAGGAGCATCCTGGACATTCTCCTCACGGAATTGCGCAGTGACTACTATTTCCTCCAGTTGCTGGGCAGCCACGGAAGCGGATGCAACCATAAGTCCTGCAGCCAGAGCTGATTTTTTAAAATTAAAAGTGTGAAATTTCATTAATGTCTCCCCTTTTATTTGGTATTTGGTTTTAAGTAAATTTTAATACAAGGTAAGTTATAGAATTACCTGGAAACTGGGCCGCGTTGGTAAAAAAAACCATTCGCACCTTCATATTTTCTGTATCAATATTAAAATCTGCCCGAACGGACAGAACTGAACCAACAGCCCCCTTCCATGCTGGAATTTGGTATGTTTCTTGAAGCCCCCCTGGGCAGGTCAAAGCGTTTGATCGCCGGTTTACCCTCAAATCTTGAGGTAATGCCGGTAAAAAAACATGTTCTTTGTACCTATTGCTTTTTATCAGGTCAACCCAACATTTGTAACTTATTATTCTTCTTATATTTCAATAGGTTAAAATTGTTCGGTAATAGAAAATCCGGTTTTCTGATAATAATTTCGTTAATTATGTGTGCAAAATTGCCTGGTAGCAGTGACACAGTTGTCATCGAAAAAATCTAGAAAAAATAGATGTTTTCATCGTTTTCCTGAAATATTTGTAAAATATAACGAATTTATTGTGCCACTGAAGGCGCAGTATTGACACTGCTCAAATATTTCCCTGATTCCCCAATAAATATTTGGCACTGGCAAAGCTGAGGTATGACGGCTATTTCAAGGTCACTTGAACTGGTCGATGAAACGGCGGTCAATCCGGTTTTTCAAGTGCCAGACCCAGTTGCCAGTAAAACTGAACCGCCCTCGGCAACCTGTTGCCTTTTTACCTCCCAAGGATACCAAGCTGAGAAACCTTTCCTGGGTATCAACTGCCTGCAGAAATTTGCCCAACAATTGACCGTGCAAATTGTTATAAAGCACGGGGCCCTGACGCACCGCATAGACGCCTGCCTTGGGGCGTGGGCTTGAAACCATATGGGCGATATCGCCAGCGGCAAACACAGACGGGTGGCTGGACGATTGCAGGTATTCATTGACACAAATGAAACCGTCATCATCACAGGCAAGTCCTGATTCGGCGGGCCAGGCAGGTGCTGCGGCCTGCGTACACCAAAAAGTGTGTTCTGCCATCAACCTGGCCCCACTTTCCCCAATCAGAGAGTCATGAGTGACCTGCCGTACAGTGAACGCTTCATGCACTGCAATCCCGTATCTTTTACATGCCTGCCTTGCGGCCTGTCTCACACGAGCAGGATAGCCAGGCAGTATCTCCTCCTGGCTCACCAGGGAAAACAGCGGTTTGCTGGTCCCGGTTTTTATCCGACATGCATGGGCCATGGCCAGAATGATTTCAACCGAACCCGCACCCCCACCCACAACAGCAAGGTGAACCTGTCCTTTCGTTTCTTGTAATTGAGATGCCACGATTTGCCAGCGATCCCAAAAGGCAGCAATAGGCTTTACCGGTACTGCGTACTCGGACGTCCCCGTAACAGTCTGATTTGGTGCCGAGCCCGTATCTATTGAAAGGAGATCGTAAGTAAGGGGAGCATGTTCCTGCACAAAGACCTGTCTGCTGTCCGGATCGATTCCGGTAACCAGGGATTTAACAAAACCTGCATTCGCCTTATGACACAGCCATTCCAGGTCAATGTGTATATCCTTGAATTGGTAATGCCCGGCGATAAGCCCAGGCAGCATGCCTGAGTAAGGTGTATGCGAATCCGGGGATACAAGGGTCAACTTGACGTCAGGCAACGGTCGCGTACTCCAATACTTGAGGAACAAGACGTGCGCATGCCCACCGCCGGCGAGTACGATTTCCCGACTATCGGGGTGATGGTCAGATGACATAGGGGAGCGAGTTCTCCCTTACTTCAGTAAACGGTCAGAATGTCGTATCCCACAGCCAGGCTGACCAGGGGATTACGGCCTTCTGTTGAACGGTATTCATGCGACACGAAATGCTCATAGCCGGAATCGGCGATCTGCTGGGCAATCCAGCGATAATCCAGCTCCTGGGTGCGATCAATTTCACGCCTGGAGGGGACCCCTGCTACATGCATATGGGTGATCATTGGCAGGTTGTCGCGCATGGTGCGCACCACATCGCCATTGGCAATCTGGACATGATAAAAATCATAGACCACAGTAATGTTTGGTGACCCTGAACGGCGGCACACATCAAAGCCCCAGTAAATATCATCAAAGACCTGGTCAGTGCGGTTATCAGCAGCCACCTTGGAGTTGGTAATTTCCATACACACGTAAACCCCTTTTTCTTCCGCATAGGGAGCAATACGGGACAATACTTCGGCGGCGTTGTCTGCGCCCTCTTCCCTGGACATGCCGCGGCGCTCTCCCGGAAACAGGATCAGGTTCTTGCACCCTGCTTCCACACAGATATCAATACCTTCCCGGGTCTGGTCAACGATCTGGTCATGCAGCTCCCGGCGAATCACGCCATTCTGGAATGAGGTTCCGGAACGAGCCGTCATCAGTGTCGGGGTCAGGCCAAAGTCCTGCAGTACAGGCACCTGGTCCGGTTGTGGCAGGTCCATTCCGGCAAAGCCCATCAGGGACAGAATTTCGCAGCGCTCTTCCAGTGTGAAATCGGTGCCGGTCCACACCTGGGGCATGACACTTTGCTTGAGTTTGCCTTGCCTGGGACCCAGTCCTTCTGACTGTGCCGCCTGGACACGGGTGGCCAGCATCGGTGTTGCTGCCAGTGCCTTGAGCAGGTTTCTGCGTTTGATGATGATATCCATGATTGTGCCTCTTACTACTTAAAAAATAATCCGGGGGGGTTACCGGTCTAGTATACGGGATTCTGCTCCGGCAAACTCGCTTGGCCGATTAATGGGGATGGGCCATGTAATGCTGCCGCAACAGATCCTTGCCATAATCATTACCATTGGGAGTACGCACAATGGAATGGATATGTTCCTTGTAGGGCACACCACGTTCATACAACTGGGTTAGCCCCACCGGGGTCTCGTGATCAAACTCAATCAACACGACAGGGCTTTGTATACGATAATAAAACACAGAATCTTCCTCAGTCTCACCCACCCAGGCAAACCAGGTGTCATCCAGGTGCTCTTCAATTTCTGCCATACGGATGCCCTGGTGCTGCTCGCGCATATTGCCAATGTAAATACCGATCAGGCGCATGAGCTGCTGCTTTTGCGCTGCGCTGAATTCAGACACCCTGATCCCGGTATAATCCAGGACGACATTATCACTGAACGCCTGGGTCATGATGTTGTTACCGGTTTTACGCGTCTCGATGATGGCTTGTCCGCGCTGCCCGGTATCCAGTGTATTGATCATGGCCAGGCCGTATCGCTGTTCGTCTTCCATGATGGCCGTTCCGGCATATTTTCCCGTTGTGGCTACGGCAGGCTCAGAACCCCAAAAAGCCGGGGTCATGACAACCTGGTCGCCCATGACAAAGTAATTCAGGTTCAGGTGGTGGCCGTCCAGTTGCCAGCCCCAGGGTTCAGTAGTGGACGGCTCACCCATGAGCGTAAGCCAGTACTTGCCTTCGCCATACTCGACAAAATTGTCCCCGTTAAGCTCTCCCAGGGTGGTATTCAGGTGCATGATGTCCTGGGACAGGGCAAGGCCCCTGGCACTCAGGGATTCAGCCAGCAAGGCCAGCGCTGCTTCCCGTTGCGTATTGTTCATCTCTTCAAAGGAAATACCGTCACGATAATAGATATGCTGGTTGGCCCATTTGCGCCATTCATCGGCATCAATATCAAAACTGATACGCTCCTGCTGGTCCTGGTTCAGGGTCGCCAGGAACGCCTGCGCCGCTTCACTGACCGGTGCCGTGGAAATACCTGTCGAACGAATTTCAAACAGGCCGGGCTCAACACTGCCATCAGTGGTAATTCCTCGAAAATCTTCTGACAGGCCATTGGCATTCATCCTGTCGCTCCACTGCATGGAACGCTGCCTGTAAGCTTCCGGATCAGGTGACTGTGCAACAAGCGACCCTGTAACCAGGAACCCCAGAGCCCACCCTGCCAACTTGCATGCTCTTCGTTTCATCATGTTTCCCCTTGCCAATACCTTGATTGAATTTTCTTCACTGCGCGATGGGTACTGCCCCTTCGGCATCGTATTTTACCGGGCAGCCAAAGAAAGGCATGCCAGTGGCCTGGTTGTTGCGACAAACCCCCATCGCAGCCTCGGCCTGTTGCTGATGGTAGGAAAGCGTTTCATTGATAGGCAGCGGCTCGCCATGAACCGGTATATTCAGGACCGGGTCCAGGTTGTAGTAATCCATGTTGGCCTGCAGGGCACCTGCCCACCAGTGCCATTCCCAGTTCACATCACCCAGGTCACCTTCCATCAGGAAACGTTCTTCCGGCAGGTAGGCAAACACCGCATTGCCCATATGGGCATGACCGACCACCTGGTAGATTTCAAGTCGCCTTAACTCATCTTCCAGCACAAGCACATCATCCACGGGCATGAATTGCAGCGCTTGTGGATTGCGCGCCAGGGCGTCAGGAAAATTGATTGCAGAGCGGTTGACCCACTCCTCGTAAAAAGCGCCGGTTTCGCGTTCACCAATAATCGTGATGCCCCGGGATACCGCCGCACGAACGCCGCCGGCATGATCGCCATGGTGATGTGTCGTGATAATTGCCGTGACCTGTTTGCCCGGCACCAGTTCGTTGGCCGCATCGATACGTGCCAGCGTCAAGGGCCCGTCACCATAAGGTTCAAACATCACCAGGTGATCTGCAAACTCGATGACTGCTCCGCCATCACCACCACGCCCGTTTCCTGGAATACGGACATCCCAGACACCGTCCGACAATGCCGTGACTTCCACTTCAATCGCGGCATCTTCCGGCCCGTTGTCCCGGGCTGGCAACGGCATCTCCGGCAGGTCCGGTACATTGACCCGGTATGAATCCACCTGCAGCATGTAAGTCACCTGGTCACGCCAGTCTATCCGGGTCATGATGCCAAGGGGCATTTCAACACCTTCATAGGGCACGTAACCGGTGAAATACGTGGTCTGGCTGACATCCCCCAGGGTGTGGTCCCCGGTGATACGCCTGACCCAGTAAGGCCTGTGTGTGATCGGATCCAGTGCCAGCCAGAAAGGTGTGCCCCCGGCCAGGGAAAACTGGACCACTGTGTAACCGTCCTCGGTGGTTACCGGACCCAGTGAACTGCCTGAATCCAGTGCGGCCAGCACAGCCGTGACTGGATGATCCAGCATGTCTGCCCGTTCCTGGACTGTGTTATTGAGTGCCCAGGTATGGCCAAAAGAAGCCGCCAGCGGATACTGGAAACTGTTGCGTTCCTGGTTCAGCGCCCGGTTTTTGCCCAGGTCAAAATAACGCCTGGCATCGGTCACGGACTGCCATTTCGGCGGCGCATTGGGATCGGGACTGAGATTGCCGTTGGTGGAATAACGCTGACCAAATCCGGTCAGGACAAAGTTGTCCAGCCCTTGCAGGACTTCCAGGCCACCCAGCGCCTCGGCCGCTTCAACCAGGACGGCCCTGCTCCTGTCCGGCTGGGCGCTCACATTCACAGATAAAATCAGGCCTGCCATCAGGCTGGCGATAAAGTGCATTGGTTTTTTCATGAACATGGCTTTTCCCCCGGTGTTTGGCTCAGCACTGATAATAAAGGGAATCAGCGAGGCATTCACCTGCTACCTGAAGCAGCCAGCATGAATCATGGCTAACGTGCAGGGTCGATACTGTCGACCAGGGAGTTGTTCTTCCTGAACCAGCCTGTCAGTGAATACCGCGGCGTGTTGACCGGCAGCACTTCATGGGGAAACTCGGCACTGAGAAACAGGACCAGGCGGCCAAACACCGGCTCCACTTTCTCCAGCAGCGCACCCTGGTCTGGCCTGTATATCAGCAACTCACCGCCATCCCCGGGTTGCCATGCCGGATTCAGGTACAACACACTTGAAACAACCCGCGTATCTGTGCCGGCGAATGTATCGAGATGGGTCTTGTAATAGGCACCCTGGGGGTACCACGCATAGTGGCATTCGTAATCAAACAGGCCGAGGAAAAGGCGGCGATTCAGGCCCACCCTGAGACGATCCATCCACTGCAGGTATTCCGCGGTCAGGGGATGCGTACCATCAAGCCAGTGGATTTCGTCTGTACGGACAAAACCATTGACCTGGTAATCGGCTTCACGCCCGATGCCCGCCCTGCTGAACTGCTCATCATCCATGGATTTGAAATGCCTGAGTAAACCTCGCAGTAATTCCGCCGGTAACAGGTTTTCCACCACGACATAGCCGTCCTGCTCCAGCCCGGCGGCCATAGCATCCAGGCATTCATCAAAAACCAGCGGAATTGGCTGCAGGCAGTTCTGGTCAATCATGGTGGGTACCCATCAAAAAAGGGGTCGCAATGGCGACCCCTTTCACTGGCAATAAGAAATTGGTCCTGAAATTCACTCGGGATGCTCTTCCATCAGGTCCCTGATCAAGGCCGCCATTTCGGGCAGCTCGCCAATAACATCGAAGGCCCCCAGTGACTGGCTGTCTGCCTTGCCCGTGGCATAGTCAAGCGGGATCAGGCCATTGTTGTCCCTGGCATAAAGGTCGGCACCGTTTTCCACCAGGAAAGTCACCACGTTCTGCCAGTTTCTGCGGGCACTGGTATGCAGCGGTGTTTCACCCCGGGCACCGCCCTGTTGATTGATATCAGCCCCTACGCTCATCAGCACGTCCAGGCCCCGCATGACATCCAGCTCTGTTTTCAGGGAACCACGGGTATTTTCATTGGTGGACTTGCTCGTCAGGGCAATCATGGGAGTCACCCCAAAGACATTGGGCTGCTTCCAGTTGGCATCGTATTCCAGCAAGAGCTTCATCATCTCGATATCACCGATATAGGAGGCGTGCTGAATGGGCGTCGCCCCGGTATTCATGATATTGAAGTCATTGCCACGGTCATAAACGATTTCCCTGGCAGGTGGGTACAGTTTCAGGCTCAGGTCGGGATTGGCGCCTTTTTCCAGCAACAGGCGGGCAACATCCAGCGCGGAATGCTTATCCGTAGAAGGCAGGTCACCCCGGTTACTGCGCCCCGGTAGCAGGTGGGTATCAACAGCCGCATACAGGGGTGTACGACCAAAATAATCCCACTGGTTGATATCGGCACCACGCTCTATCAGCAGCATGGCAATGTCATAACGCATATTGACCAGTGCCAGTATCAATGGTGAGACATTGTCCGGATCAGGCTTGTTGATATCCGCACCGGCATCCAGCAAGGCATCAACGCATTCCAGGCAATTTTCACGAATGGCATAATGCAGCGGCGTCAGTCCGCCGGTTTTCATATCCTTCATGCGGGGTTCTGAGGTCACATGGCGTTCCCAGTTACGATCAATGCCACGCACATCCACGGTAGCGCCATTGGCAATGAGGAACTCAATCATTTCCGGCTGCTTTCTTGCAGCAGCCCAATGCAGGGCAGTCTGCCCGCCCCAGCTTTCAACCGCATTCACGTCAGCCCCGGCGTCCAGTAACAATTCGGCTGCTTCCACATTGCCGGTACGGGCTACCGCCATCAGTGCTGTCTGGCCTTCCTGGTTTTCCGATTCCACGTCTGCACCGGCATCCAGCAGCAGTTCGATCATGTCCATGTCACCCTTGGCTGCGGCTTCCCCGAGGGGAGTTGAGCCATAGTCGTTACGCACATCCGGATCGGCTTCTGCCCGGAGCAGCCGACTGGCCAGTGCGGTTTCACCGTAATAGGCAGCCCAGTGCAAGGCCGTGGTACCGTCTACTGAACGCCTGTTGACGTCGGCACCGGCATCCACCATCGATATGGCGCGGTCAAACTGTTGTTGTTCCGCTGCGGATACCAGGGTGTCATCAGCCGCCATGACGCCAAGTGCTGAAAACAGCAGGCTCAGGGTGACGAACGAACGAAGCAGAAAATGTGACATGTCAGGCCTTCTCAAGGTGGACTCAGATTTCCGACAACAGGCCAGTGCTGTCACCAAAGTGATCCAGCTCAACCCCGGCGCGGTCCAGAATGGTAAACATCAGGTTGGCAAGCGGCGTATCCTGCGCATACTTCAGATGCTGGCCGCCCTTCACGCGGCCACAGGCGTTACCCAGGATCACTGAAGGCACCTTGTCATTGTTATGCAGGTTACTGTTGGCCATGCAGCTGCCATAGAGAATCATGGAGTTGTCCAGCACACTGCCTTCGGTGTCCGGCATGGCCGCCAGCTTGTCGATAAACCGGGCAAAGGAGGAGGCATACCAGGCCTGGACGCGACTCAGGCGATCCAGCTTGGCGGGATCATCCTGGTGATGTGACAGCGGATGGAAGGCATCTGAAATGCCGATATGATTATAGGTTCTCATGCTGACTTCACGGTCTGTCATGAAGGTGGCGACACGTGTCAGGTCAGCCTGGTAAGCCAGGGCCATCAAGTCGTACATGAGATCAAGATGCGCAGGGAAATTACCGGGCACACCAACCGGCGCATCGGGAATATCCATGTGGGACAGGTCCTGCTCGGCCAGTTTCTGCATCTGCAGTTCAATTTCGCGCACGGATTCCAGGTACTCCCCCATCAGGACACGGTCGCTGGCACCCAGCTCCCGGTTCAATGAGGCAGCATCATCCATGACCAGGTCCAGCAAGGAGTTGGTTTCGTTGGCAATGGCCTCGCGCTCTTCGGCGGTATCACCCTGCCCGAACATGCGGAAATACAGCTTGCGCGGATTGTGCTCCATCGGCAAGGGCTGAGTCGGCGTTCGAAAAGCAATCGTGGAGGAGTAACTGCCCCCATTGGCCCCATTGGTTGAAAGCTCCAGCGACGGGAAAGGCGTTTCACCGCCAAGGAAGCGGGCAGCAATCTGGTCGGCGCTGACACCATCTTCCGGATCATTGGTGCCTTCAGGGGCCACACAACGCAACCAGGTTCCCGCGGTAATGGCGTGAGGATCCGGACTTTCGGCAGGTTTATTACGCAGGTCACTGACCACGGTCATCTGGCTCTTGTAGTCAGCCAGGGAAGCCAGGATCTGGCTCATTTCAAAATTCGACCCGGTAGTGGCAGGTGTCCAGCTGTTGTACACCGCGCCATGGGGAATGTAGACAAAGCCAAGCCTCAGTTTGGGCGCAGCCTGGGCGCTGGCAGCCGGGATCATGGCATCCAGCATGGGCAGTGCAATACTGGCCCCTGCCCCTTTCAGCACCTTGCGTCGTGATAAATGTTTCCTGGTAATAAACATGGGATTCTCCCTGAGGTTACTCAAGCTTTTCCGGTTATTGTTCGATTGTCTTATGTCAGTCTCGTGTCTGTTTCTTGTCGTTATACGCAGGTCAATTCTGCGCCAGGTCAGTATTTTCTTCCACCAGTACCGGTGCCTGCTTGTATTTGAACTGGTCGGTACTGACGATGCCCTGAACGATGGTGAAAAATTCAAAATTCTCTGCCTGTGCATCAGCAACAATTTGCCTGATGGCGGGCATGTCTTCCGCCTCGATGGGACGGCCCAATGCATACAGCATCAGTTTTTCCACCAGGTTCTGGACAAACAGTGTCGGCCTTTCCAGCAGGGCTGCGCGCAAATCATGCACGCCGGCAATGGCAGTGCCATCGGGCAGCACACCGTAGGTATCTATGGCTGTGCCTACCATGCGATCAATCTCGCGATTACGGCCCACGGCATCGAAACCTTCCAGCGCAAATCCGAGCGGGTCGATAATGCCGTGACAGCCCTGGCAGCTGGGATTTTCGCGATGCGCTTCCAGTCGCGCCCGAACAGTCTTGGGCAATTCCCCGGCCTTGTTTTCCGAGAGCGCTTCCACATTCGGTGGCGGCGTCGGTGGTGGCGTGCCGGTGATATGCTCAAGCACGTAAGCACCACGTAACACCGGGGATGTGCGGTCCGGATAGGCGGAGACCATCAGCAAACCGCCCTTGCCAAGCAAGCCATAACGGCGTGAATCGCGCACAGGCACCTTGCGGAAATTGTCGCCTTTCACGGTCTGGTCACCATAGTGCAGGGCCAGGCGCTCATTCATGTAGGTATAGTCTGCACTGAGCAACTCGGTAACATCGCGATTATTCAGAAAGATATCCTGAACCAGCAGTTCAATCTCTTTCTTGAACAGGTCACGAATACCGAAATCAATATCATTGAAAATGGCCGGATCAGGATCGATCTCGTCCAGTCCGCTCATATTCAGCCACTGGTAGGCAAAGTTGGAAGCCAGGGTTTCAGCCCGAGGGTCCTGCAACATGCGTAACACCTGCTCTGAAAGTACATCCGGTTCAGACAGGGTGCCTTCATCTGCCAGGCTCAGCAGTTCCTCGTCAGGAAAACTGCTCCAGAGGAAAAATGACAACCTGGAGGCCAGTTCATAGTCGGTCAGCTGGTAGATCGATCCCGGCGCGGCACCATCAGGTAGCTCTTCGATGCGGTACAGGAATTTCGGGCTGGCAATAATCGCTGTCAGGGCGCGGCGAATACCCATGTCAAAATTCAGCTCACTGTTGGCTGATTCGAATACGCGCATCAGGGTATTGAGGTCACTGTCGGTGACCTCGCCACGGAAGGCCTTGCGTGCCACACCGGAAAGAATCTGTTGTGCACACGCAGCCTCTTCTGTCTTGCTGCCCGGATAACAGGTAAATATCTTGTTGCGCGCGGGTGTCGGGCTAATGCCGGCCGGATTGAATGGCCCCTGGATTTCAAAGGAGTTCAGTCCGATAACATTTTCACCGACAGCTGATGGCGACATCCGGTGAAGGCGCCCTTCGTACTCGGCAAAGGAGCGATGACGGAAAGTTACTGCCACCTTGTGGGGGCCTGCCTCGGCAATAAACGGAATGTTCTTCAGCTTGCTGTTGATGGCATCCACGGCCGGGTCACCGATCTGGTCCATGGCCTTGAGGTCATCTGCCCCGCCAATATCCATTTCAAAGAATTTTTCACCGTCATAGGTGGCAATCACTGTATGGGTGAACTCCTGGTTGAACTCCCAGAGCCTGGTTACCAGGTCACCGATGTTGAGATGGTATTCACCGTCTGCCGGAAAAGTATGTTCCACGACCATGCCGCCACGTGTACCCAGGGGCAAACCCTGCTGGTGCACGTACTGGTTGATGCCGCGGGCTGAATAGGTAGTCCCACCGGTGCGGGCATCGGGGTTACCGATAGCCTGTTGCGCCACGATACGGGCAGAGTTCAGTGACTGCTCCAGGAATGCCGGTGACATACGCAGCGCATCAGCTACGTTGTCAAAACCTTCAACGGAATCATCAAGTGGCAGCAGTGCCTGTCCGTCCACTTCTATACCCAGCAGATCACGCACCGCATTGGCATATTCCTTACGGTTCAGGCGATGGATGCCGACATGACCCACATGCTTTTCCTGGTCACCGGCATGGTCGAGAAAACTTTCCATCCAGGCGACAAATTCATCTGTGGATTCGTTATCGGGACGATCGGCACCGGCAGGCGGCATCAGTCGGCCGCGAAGTTTCAGAACGACCTTCTCCCAGGTCTCGATATTGTCAGCCACTTCCTCGGGGGACATCAGGTCAAAGGCAATACTGCCTGCCCAGTCCTCGAAGTTATGGCAATCCATGCAATTGTGTTCCAGGTAGCCGAAATACTCGTCAGCTTCGTTGAAGCGACCAAAGGAATGGGCAATGGCCTCCGACTCTTCAGAAGCAGCCGCAAACACACCTGCTGCCGGCAGCATCAGGATGCCTGACACTGTCGCACTGAATATTGTCTTTACTACGTTTTGCATTGTTGATCTGCCGTTTAACTACGTGAATTAATCGTTGCCTGCCAATCAGGGAAAACCGCCGCCAATCTGGCGTCCGTTGCGCAGGTGACCGTAAAAACTGCGAAAACCTTCATCCAGGAAGGCTGATGCATCCCCCCACTGGGGCTTGAGTCCCTGGGCCGGGTTTGCCTCGAGAACTTCGTCGGGCCCGAAACTTTGCCTGAGCAGGGACACCATGTCAGCTTTCAATGCGGTATACATGGCATTGAGCTCTTCAAATTCAACCTTGCCGATAACACTGCCGCTGGCAGGCACCACCAACGTGTCCTCGGTAACAATGCGGGACAAGGCATCATAGGCATCGGTAATACCCCCGATAAAACCGTTGGTGGTTTCATCAACGGTAGCCCAGCTGTCCGTCCGGATAACCGGCCCCGTATACAGCACGTCAGCCCCCTTCACCCAGGCGTAGATATCACCGTCAGTATGTGACTGGAGCAGGTAACCGACCTGGATCACATCATTGCCGAAGGGCACGTCGAGTTCGCCCCAGTAAAAGGTGCGGTTTGGCAGGGTATTGTCAGGCATCGGACTGTGGACAACGGTCTCGCCACGCTCTCGGATAGTGGTGCCCAGCCACTGCCGGGTGTTTTCGTGGGCAATAATCTCCACGCCCTGCGGACCAAGAATGGCATTCAGGCCAGTGACCTCCGGATGCCAGTGGCTCAGGATCAGGGTTTTGACATGCTCGATGCCGGTGACGTCCTCGACAAAAGCCAGGTACTCATCGGCGTATTGCGCAGGCACACCGTCAACAAGGATCAAGCCGTCCTCATCAGCCGCCACCATGGTGTTGCCGGCCGGACCAGTGACGACATAGATGTCATCGGCCACTTCCGTGCTGGTGAAATTCTCTGCAGCGCGTCCGTTCTGGGAAAAGACCAGCGTTGCGGTATACAGCAGAATGGTGAGTAAAAATATTCGTTTGAATGCATTCATAATCTGGTTCTGTCGACCTTTGGTCGAATTAAGGTCTCGCCTGTTAACTTAGACAGGCCCGGGAACAATAAATTCGCGTGTTCACGATCCCTGAAAAATACCGAGAATATTTCTAGGTTTATCAAATAACTCGTTGTTTATTAAGCAATATACAGTAATGTCTTGCCCGGTTTTCCTTAAGACATTATGCAGGAATTCTGGAGTTTTCCCGCCCTTAACCGGGACAGCAAATACAGGTGGCTATGGTACTGTGTAAGCCCGCTGTAATCCAGATATAGTGTATTGATTTCAATCAGTTATTGGTTTTTCCTATACCGGTATTGTGCCCGGGAAAGCACCTGTATTACAGTGCTGTCATGCCCTCTCCACTTTTTCCGTTGGCGGCTGCCAGGCACCGCCTGCTGCTGACCGCGACCCTGCTCCTGTCTTTTCCTGCTTTTGGTGCTGCTGATTCCGGTAGCAACGAACCGGTGGTACCCCCCCCCTGTGGCTGAAATGGAACAAGAGGAACCTGCGGTTTTCGGCCTGGGCTGGCTTGACCAGACCCAGTCTATCGCCTCGAATTCTGCCAATGGCCTGGCCATGCGCATGGACCGTTTTTTCGGCGTCCAGCGCAGTGACATCGAGGCCGCATATTCCTCGCTACGCCTGACCACCATCCAGTCATGGAATGATATTGATGATTTTGACACCGGTGTGAGACTCAGGGGCAAGGTTCATCTGCCCCGAATCAACGAGCGCATCAGCCTGATTTTCTCGGAGGAAGATGGTGATGGCACCAATTACTACACGCAAAACGCCGCCTCTGTTTCAGAGCAGAACACCACACGAATGAATCTTGAATTCGACCTGACCGAACAGAGCCGGCACCGGCTGTTTTTTCGTGTTGGCATGCGTTCCAACCTGAAAGGCCGGATCAGCGCGCGTTATCGTTATGAACAGGATTCAGATAGTCGTACCAACAACCGTTTCACCCAATCCCTGTATTTCAAGGACGGCAAAGGCTTTGGGTCATTTTCCCGCTACCAGCTGGACCACGTGCTGGCCAATGAGGGGCTCGTGCGCTGGACCAATGACGTGCGCTTCGAGGAAACCTACACCGGTGCGGAATATACCTCGTCCCTGGAATACCTGCAGCTTCGCTCCAACGAAACAGCAGTGTCCTGGTATGGCCGCGTCAATGGTGTCACCAGTCCCGGTTATGTCTCCAGTTATGATCTAGGTGTACGTATGCGCAGGAATATTTACCGTGAATGGCTGTACCTGGAACTGGAACCCGGGTACACCTGGCGCAAGGATGCCTATGCTCTTGCCCGGGAAGGAACGCCCTATATTTTCCTGCGCCTTGAAATGGCAATCGGCAGTTATAATCGCTAGTTTCCCGGATAAGCAAATCTCCTGGATTCGGGGCAATTCGGAAACGGCAAACAAAGTGGTTTACTCATCCCTTTCTTTATACTTTAAATGTTCTTTTCGCAAAGTTCGTAACTGGTTAGGAGATTTTGATGGATTGCCCAAAATGTAATGGCGAAATGCAGGAACATTCCACAACCACCCTGCAGGGTGCAGTGACCATTGACAAGTGCACGCAGTGCGGCGGCATCTGGTTTGACAAGGGTGAGGCTGAAATCCTCAAAGGCGACTGGATGTCCGACTTCCTCGACAGCGGTGATCCCATGGTTGGCAAAGAGCATAATGCCAATACTGAAGTGAACTGCCCACGTTGCGGCAACACCATGGATTCAGTCAACGATCCTGACCAGCAGCATATCCAGTATGAAGTCTGCGAGGAACACGGCATGTTCATGGATGCCGGTGAATTTGCCGATTACAAGAATGAAACCCTGGTGGAAACGCTGGCCAAGTTCGTCAACAAGGCCAAGGGCAAATTGAGCCTCTAAGAATACGGCTTATTGCAAGCCTGCCATTTCAGTAGCAAAAAACATCAGCATTCCCCCGGCCCTGTCATCAGGGCCCATCAGGGCCTCGCGGTTCAGATATTTCTCCAGTGAATCCTGCTTGTTCGTGGATTCACAGACATTCACAAAATACCCCTCCGGACTGCTGCGCATCAAAACGCCCTGCCAGGCCTTTTGCACCACCGGCATATAACTGTCATCCAGCCACTGGCGCCTGATACCACGTAAAATAGCTGTCCCTATCATCGCGGTGGCACTGAGTTCTGCATAGGAACCTGGCTCATCGATAACAACATGCCACATGCCATCCATATCCTGGTACTCGAGCAAGGCGTCGATATGACCGGTAAAGATAGCTTTCAACTCGTCAAAGCCGGAATAATCTTCGGGAATCTCGCTTAACGCCAGCGCCATGCCCAGTGCCGGAAAAGCATTGGCGCGGCTCCAGGCAGCATCGGTTAAAGGTGAGTGACGGTAAAGGCCATCGGGTCGGTGCACCAGCTGTTCCATGGTACGAATATGCTGAAGAGCCAGGTCATAATACCGGTTGTCCCCGGTCAGCTTGCCGACTTTCGCCACCAGTGGCGTCGCCATGAAATAGGCATCGCTCATCTCGCCATGCATGGGCATGGCCTCCAGCATATTACCCTGGCCATCAAATCCCATGTCGGCAGCACGCCTGGCCAGATCAAGGTAGGCCAGGTTACCCGTACGTTCAGCCATTTCTGCAAACACCAGGTGGCCCGCGGTAACCAGTGAGGAATTGATATCGATGGCCGGCCCGTTGACATGAGGGCTGATCACATCGGCAACATCTTCCAGGTATCCCAGGCGCATACGGGAGATCAGCGCCATACCCGGTATATAGACCGGCCAGGAAAAATCATGCCCGTAGTGACTGGCCAGCTGCTCGGCGAATTCAGTGGGTGAACGTGACAGGCGACGATCAAGCATTTCATGGGCCGGAGATACGGGCAGGTTACCCAGCTCGGCCATGATCATGGCCAACTCTTCGGGTTCGTCGTACAAATGCAGTGCAGGCACATACCCCACACCGGCAACAATGCGGTTGCTGAGTGAATCTGCCAGCTCAAAGTCACGTTCGCTTTCAATCAGTACGAGATCCGGTCCATGCACACCCAGCCAGCGCCAGAGTGCAAATGAGACGGGATCATCCTGGTATGCCCTGCCCTGGGGAGGAAACTGCAGGGACTCCCCTTCGGGATTGGCATTGGCAACCAGAATCAGGTTGACCGGTTGCTCGCTTTTGGGACGGGCAAGATAACGACGGTACTCGGCCAGGACCCTGTCAGTGGAACGGGACTGGCCATCCAGGCCGCCAATCATGACCACCGTGGGACGGGGCTGATCATCAACCTGGTAACCTGTTGCTGTAATAGGTGTGCCCTGGCTTGTCATACCCACTTGCCATTGCTGGGCCATGGCCACAGGGGCTGCCAACAAGTGCAGACAGGATAGAAACAACAGGGCCAGGAAGCTGGACCAGCCAGTACATTGCCGCTTGATTCGCATAGTTCGACTCCGTGTGCAGACCCGCCACATGATACACAAAACCACCTGCCTGCTGTCGAGTCTCACTGTTCAAAGAATGCGCGCATTTCCCGCCGCTTGCCCATCATCAATAACAGGCAGATAAAACAGCATAACGCGGCAAGGATATTGGGCAGCATCAGGCCAAACAGATTCGCCAGCCAACCGATCAGCAGCACGCCAAGCGCCGGGGCACCCCGGGTGAATGCGGCCCACAGGCTCAGAACACGTCCTCGCATGTCATCATCGATGCTGTTCTGGACCAGGGTTTGTCCGGCAACGCTGCCAATAGTGATGGCATAACCGAAAATGAACATCAGGACTGTGGCCAGCCAGATCGTTTTAATGGATGCAAAACCGGCCAGGCAGAAAACAGCCACCAGGGTCGTCAGCAATATCTCGCGTACCAGGCCATGGGTTTTACCCACCATGGACAATTTCAGCCCTGCCAGTACCGCGCCCAGCCCCATGGCCGAGGTGAACAACGCCAGCGTCAATTCCCCTGACTCAAACACGGCACCGACAAAGGCCGACAGCATGAAGGCCACCGGTCGAATAAACAATGAAACAACTGTCAGCAGAATGAACAGGGATAACAGCGCCTCTTTTTCAACAACATAATTAAAGCCATCACGAATATCGCGAACAAAGGATTTTTTCTCCGTGCGTTTCTCACGTATCGGCAGCTTGATGAACTTCCAGGCGATGACAATCATCAGGTAACTCAGTGCATTGAACAGGATGGCCACAGCAGGGCTGGTCAGGGCAATCACCATACCGGCCAGGGCCGGCCCGAGGCAACGGGCCACGTTGAAGGCTACCGCGGTAAATGCAGCAGCAGCCACCAGGTCATCCTTGCGCACCAGGTTGGGAATTATGGACAAACGAATTGGCTGGTAGGCTGCCTGCAGAATGCCTTCTGTCATGGCCAGTGTGAACAACAGGCCGATGGTGAGCATGTCAAACCAGACCAGGAAGAACAGCACGAATGCCTGCACCATCATCAGTACCTGGGCCATTACTGCCATCGTCTTGCGGTCGAAGCGGTCAGCCCACACACCAAACAACGGGGTGACGATAATCATGGGTGCCAGGTCGACGAAGGCAATCACGCCCACCCAGAACTCCGACTCGGAAATCAGCCAGGCCAGCCAGGACACCGCCAGGCGCTGCATCCAGAATCCGATCAGGGAAATGCTGTTGCCACCCATGTATATCGCATAGTTGCGATTGGAAAAAGCGGAGCGCAATGAAGCGAATTTACCAACTGCCATGGGCGGGCAAGGGTCCTTGTTCCAGAGTGTTTCGGGAGCTGTGTATGACAGCTAGTTACGGCAATTGTCTATGTCGACAGTTTACCAGCAGCTTTAAGGCACAATGTCCTTGATGGTTAGCATGACAGGTTCATCCTGTTCTGCCAGCGCAAACGGCTCGGAAACCGCCTGGATATCTCCTGACTGGGCGGTAGCCTGGCCGGAGCGTGACAGGCGTGCGCCGACAATGACTTCCTGTGCCGATGACAGCGTCATATTGGCAATCATCGCCATGGAGTCATCCAGTGTAATCTCAAAGGGAAACTCCGGCAGCGCGATGTTCTGTGCAGCCAGTGGCATCGGCATGGCCGGGTTACGGGCATAAATGAACAGTCTCATGGAATCATCCACCTGGTCCCTGACCGAGTCATCAATATCGATGACCAGGCTGACTGAAGCACCACCTTCGACATCAGCATCGTTGCCCGTTGCGGCGATGTCCGGAAACATGGATTCGGCACGTGTGATGCGCTCACGCAACACGGCTGCTTCGCGGCTGCCGCTGTCCAGTTGCAGCAGCTGGCGTCGCCAGTAACCCACGGCCCCGGCAATATCCTCACTGATCAGGGCATCCATGGCCAGCAAACTCATGACAGCGTATTCATTCGGATTCAGGGCAAGTGCCTGGTCAACCACATTCCTGATCTCAGGTGTCATTTCCGATTCCGATTGCAGGAACATGGACTGGGCCAACTGACCCAGGACGGTGGCCTTGTCCATACCCGGTTCCATTTCATCGGCCATGGCAGAAAAGGTGGCAATGGCTTCTTCATACCGATTCAGCTCAAGGTACAGGGTACCGAGCATGTAACCGTTCTGGATATCATCATCATTACGTTCAAAGCGTTCTTGCAGGAAATTAGCCAGTTCATTGAGCAGTTCCACCTGCTCTGCTTCGGTTTCAACTGAAGAGAGTTCAGCAAGCAGGTCCGGCAAGACCAGGTCGCGGGCCGAGCCAACCACTTCATAAAGTGCATAACTGAAAACAGGAATGAATAGCAGGGACAATATCGGCAGCAGCCGGTTGGGTTTCTGGGCCACGTTCTGGTCACGCGACTCTTCATTCTCCATGTCCCGCAGAAAACTGCGCTGTAATTCGGTTTTCAGGCGTTCAAACTCATCCTGCGGGATACTGCCTTCCTGACGCTCCTGCTCCAGGTCAGCCAACCCCTGCTTGAACACATCAATATTTTTCTGGCGGCGTATTTCGCCATCTGCCGTCCTGATTTTTGGCTTGTAAAGTAAGACCGGCACAATGACAAACAGCAGGGCAAGCCCCAGCAGCAATAAACTGTAAAGAAGAAATGAAGTCACGGGATTACTTGTCCTGTTCCAGGATTTGTCGCAGTTGTTCCTGCTCTGCACTGGACAGGCCAGTTTCGTTGTTGGCAATGCGTTGGCTGTTCATCATCATGCGCCTGACAATGACAATGCCGGCAAGCAGCAGAAAAGCCGGCCCGAACCAGAGAATAAAGGTTCCCATGGTCAGCCTTGGCCGGTACAGGATGAAGTCACCGTAGCGGCTGCTCATAAATTCAATGATTTCGTCGTTGCTGCGCCCTTCCCTGATCTGGCCATAGATTTCCATGCGCAGATCGGCTGCTATCGGTGCATCAGAGCCGGCAATATTTGAGTTCAGGCATTTCGGGCAACGCATCTCGTAGGTCAGTTTCTTGAAACGATCTTCCTGTTGCTCGGAATCAAAGGCGTATTCCTCGATGGCGGCCATTGCCGGCAGCGCAAGCATCAATACCAGGAGTGTCAGTAATCGGGTAGCGGGCATAGTCATCTCAGCGAATCTGGTCCAGCAGGGGCACGAATTTTTCATTCCAGATATCAGCATTCAATGCGCCGATATGGCGATACAAAATCATGCCGTTCTGGTCGACCAGGAAGGTTTCAGGCGCGCCGGTTACGCCCAGGTCGATACGCAGTGAGCCATCAAAATCCACGACGTTGTAATCAAAGGGGTTGCCCCTTTCAGCCAGGAACTCACGGTCTTCAGCCATGGAGTAATCGTAGCTGATACCGATAAAGGTAATATCTTCCTCGGTTTCACTGAGCTGGAGAAAGTACGGATGTTCGACATGACAGGGTGGACACCATGATCCCCAGATATTCACAAACAGAATATCGCCCACGAAATCTTCCTTGGTATATTCACCCAGTTCCGGATACAGACTGGGCTGCGTAAATTCAGGAAAGGGCTTGTCGACGAGCGCCGACGGTACCACATTGGGGTCGCGACTGAGCCCGTAAAGCAGGAAACCTGACATCACCAGGAAAAAGGCAACGGGTAAAAAAAGTTTCAGACGCCTGTTCATGATGATGCCCCCGTAACGGTTGAATCAAAACCGGTTCCGCCCGCAGGTGCCTGCACAGCCGTTGTTTTATCCAGGGTTTCCCTGACACGATAGCGCCGGTCGAGAATGGCCGTAATACCACCGCTGGCCATCAGGAAGGCGCCAAGCCATATCCAGAACACGAAAGGCTTCAGGTGAATACGGACCACCCAGGCACCTTCACCGCGGGGGTCACCCAGGGCGGCAAACAGGTCGCGGAAAAAACCGACATCGATATCCGCTTCGGTCTGTACTGCACCGGTGGCAAAATAAGTGCGTTTTTCCGGGTGCAGGGTCATGTACTCGTTGCCGTTTTTCAACACGGTAACTTCACCGGCCTCGGCCTGGTAATTGGGGCCTTGCACACGTTCCACGCCCTGGAAGATGAATTCATAACTGCCGATCTCGATGCCCTGCCCCGGTGCCAGCCGGACATCACGCTCAACACTGTAGTGACTGGTCAGGCAGATACCCAGGATGATGACTGCCATACCCAGGTGGGCAATCTGCATGCCGTAGTAACTCAGGCTCAGGCTTTTCAGGCCTGTCAGGAAACTGCCCTTGTTCGCCGTTTTGGTCACCAGGTCGCGACCAATACCGAGCACAATCCACAGGGCCAGTGCTACCGCCAGGAATATAGGCAGATTCACTTCCCGGGTCACCACCAGCGGGATTACGATACCCAGGGCGACACTGGCAATGGCGACTTTCACCAGTTGCTGTTTCAGGTATGCCACCGAGGTTTTTTTCCAGCGTGATATGGAACCAATACTCAGGAAGACCACGAGGATGGCCATCAGCGGCAGGAAGATGGTATTGAAATAAGGCGCCCCCACGGACACCATGTTAGCCTCGCCATTGATGGCTTCATGGATCAGCGGATACAAGGTGCCAAGCAGAATGCCCGCCGTGGCAACCACCAGCAGGATATTGTTAATCAGCAGAAAAACTTCACGTGACGTCATGGTGTAACTGGCCGTGCCCTTCACGACAGGTGCCCGCAGGGCATACAGGAACAGGGACGCGCCAATGACCACCAGCAGTATCGCCAGCAGCACCAGCCCGCGTTCCGGGTCCACGGCAAAGGCATGGACGGAGGTGATCAGGCCGGAGCGGATAATAAAGGTGCCCAGCAGGCTTAATGAGAATGCCGCGATCGCCAGCAACACGGTCCAGCTTTTGAATACACCACGTTTTTCGGTGACCGCCAGGGAATGAATCAGGGCCGTGCCTACCAGCCAGGGCATGAAAGCCACGTTCTCGGTAGGATCCCAGAACCACCAGCCACCCCAACCCAGTTCGTAGTAGGCCCACCAACTGCCCAGGGCTATACCCACGGTCAGGAAGGCCCAGGCGGCATTGGTCCAGGGCCGGGTCCAGCGGGCCCAGGCCGCATCCAGTTTACCCGTCAACAATGCGGTGATAGCAAAGGCATAAGCTACTGAAAAACCGACGTACCCCATGTACAACATGGGCGGATGCACGATGAGCCCGAAATCCTGCAAGAGCGGATTCAGGTCACTGCCATCGGCAGGCGGGTTCAGCATGAGGCGATCAAAGGGATTGGAGGTCAGCAGCATGAACACCAGGAAGCTGACACTGATAATACCCATCACCGAAAGTACCCGCGCCAGGATATCCAGTGGCAGGTTCCGGCTGAACAGGCTGACCGCGTAACTCCAGCTGGCGACCATCAATACCCACAGCAACAGGGAGCCTTCATGGCCACCCCAGACACCGGTGAACTTGTAAAACCAGGGCAGCAGTGAATTGGAATTGCTTGCCACGTAACGAACTGAGAAATCGTCATGCAGGAATGAATAGGCAAGACAGGCAAAACTGATCACCATGAAGACCCAGATACCGGCACATAGTGGGCGCGACAGTGTCATCAACAGCTGGTTGTTACGGTATACACCAACCATCGGCAGTACCGACAGCAGCATGGCCAGGCTCAGGGCCAGGACCAGGGAAAAATTGCCTAATTCGGGTATCACTGTTCACACACTCCTGCATCCTGGCCTTCTGCCGCATCCAGTGATGCCTTTACCTCGGCAGACATGTAATTTTCATCATGCTTGGCCAGTATCTGCGTGGCCTGGAAAATACCGCGCTCATCCAGCGCGCCATCGGCCACAACCCCCTGCCCCTCGCGGAACAGGTCCGGCAGCGGGCCCGAGTAGGAAACCAGCACATCATTGCAGAAATCAGTGGCCAGGAAATTGACTTCGGCACCGTCGAGCCCGTCCTTGATGACGCTACCCATTTTCACCATGCCGCCGATCCTGAAATTCTGGTTTTCAGGGACTATCCCTTCTGACACCTCGGTGGGTGTATAGAAGACATTGATGCCTTCATTAAGGGCATACAACACCAGGCCTACCGCGACGGCAGCACCGAACACGATGAACAGGACAATGGCGAGCTTTTGTTGACGATGCGCTAACACGTTAATTCTCCGGAGACTGTATTCGGCCTGCTTCCCTGGCAAGGCGGGCCCGTTGCTGGCGCATGATCTTGCGCTTTGCCAGGGCAGGCTGGATCAGGTTAAAGGCAATGACTGCTGCAAAAAAGGCATAAGACGACCAGACATAGACCGCATGTCCCCCCATGGCCAGGAATTCAGCAAAACTCTGAAACTGGAACTCAGGCATTGCCGGCCTCTGTATTATGACCAGTGATCAGCTCGCTTACCCATTGGGAACGGCGTTCCCTGACAAGAATTTCATTCCTTGTCCTGAGAATGAGGGCGATCAGGAAAAATCCAAGGATGCCGAAGCCAACAAAAAAGGCCGGCAGCCAGACTTCCGGGGGATTGGCGGCCGTATCGCTCAATGACAGGTTGCTGGCACCCTGGTGCAACGTGTTCCACCATTCAACCGAGTACTTGATGATAGGCAGGTTGACCACGCCCACAAGGCTCAGCACGGCGCAGGCCCGGGCCCCGTCATCCACCGATTCAAAGGCACTGCGCAGGGCAATAATGCCCACGTAAAGAAACAGCATGATCAGTGTCGAGGTCAGGCGGGCATCCCAGATCCACCAGGTCCCCCAGGTGGGAATTCCCCAGAGGGAACCGGTGGCCAGGGCTACAGCGGTAATGGTTGCCCCGATCGGTGCACAGGACTTGGCAATCATGTCGGCAATCTTGATTTTCCAGATCAGGAAACCGGCACTGAAACAGGCCATCATGGCATAACAGCCCATCGCCAGCGTGGCTGTAGGCACATGGATATAGGCTATCCGGTAGTTCTCACCCATCTGGTAATCAGGAGGCGTAAAGGCCAGTCCCCAGACCAGGCCGGTGACCAGCAGGATCACGGTCACTGCCGCCAGCCAGGGCATATAGCGCCCGGTGAGGGTGTAAAAAAGTTTGGGCGAACCCAGTCTTAAAAACCATTGCCACATAATGCTGTTGTGTTCCGTATTCCTTATCTTCTAGTCCGAATTATTTCAGTTCACGCTGATACGCAATGCAGCCGCTATTGCCAGCGGAGAAAGACAAATCGCCAGGATCAGAATTGCACCGAGAAGAGCAAGCAGACCGGTATATGGCAGACCGCCTTGCGCCGCTTCCACCATACCTGTTCCGAAAACCAGGACGGGAATATAAAGGGGCAATACTAACACAGCCAGCAATAATCCACTCCTGGACAGACCTACTGTCAGCGCCATGCCGATGGCTCCCAGCAGGCATAAAATGGGGGTTCCCACCAGCAGGCTGAGTACCAGCGGCAACCTGGCGACCTCGGGCATGGACAGCATGGAAGCAAATACCGGAGCCAGCACAATAATGGGCAGGCAGGCCACCAGCCAGTGACTGAATACCTTGGCCAGCAGCAGGAAATACAGAGGCTGCGGGCTCATCAGCAATTGCTCCAGCGAACCATCCTCGTAGTCGGCACGAAACAGGCTGTCCATGGAAAACATAATCGCCAGCAGCGCTGTCACCCAGATAACACCCGAGGCAATGCTGCTCAGGAAATTGCTTTCCGCCCCCCCGCCCAGGGGAAACAGGGTTACCGCTATGACGAAAAACATCAGCGGGTTGATCACATCCCCCGGCGAGCGCAATGCCAGTAACATTTCCCGGCGCATGGTCGCCCCCATGACAGCGCCCAGGCCCATTGGCGCGATGGTGCTCATGACGCCTCCCCTGCCCCGGGATGATCCAGGTCGATAATATCCAGGGGACATGCCATCTGCAGGGGATGGTGGGTTGTCAGTAACAGGGCTCCCCCTGATGTCACAAACGCTGACAACATGTTTTCCAGTTCGCTGACCCCTCTTTTATCCAGTGCCGTAAACGGCTCATCCAGTATCCACAGCCCTGCCGGTACCAGTTTCATGCGTGCCAGGCTGACCCGTCGCTGCTGCCCTGCCGACATCATGTAGCAAGGGACATCGTCATATCCCTGCAGGTTGAAGGCGGCAAGGGCCTCCGTGATACCGTCACTGCCGGCCATCCCCCGCGAGGCACAAAACCAGCGCAGGTTTTCTGATGCACTGAGTGTCTTGTTGATGGCCGGTGTATGACCCAGGTAAAAGACGTTTTGCCTGAAATCGCCCTGGTTTTTCTGGATCGGTTTCCCCTGCCAGAAAATATCCCCCTGGAAATCCCGGTTCAGGCCACACAGGATGCGCAACAAGGTAGTCTTGCCGCTGCCGTTGGCCCCCTGAACCTGGATAGCCTGGCCTGCAGACAGGTGAAAATCCAGGTGCTGGAAAAGCACCCGGTCATCCCGTTCACAATACAGGTCTTTGACTTCAAGCATGCCTGGTCAGGCCCTTTCTATAAGCGTTAAAGGCCGGGGATTATACCGAAATATCAATGAGATAATGCCGAAAATTAGTGCAAATATTCAGCATCTCGTATGACAGGACCGGCCATATTGGCGCCGGCGGGTCAGGATTTGGGTGGTGTGACGCCCGTTTGCCCCATGTACTTGCCGCTGCGGTCCTTGTAGGTGACTTCGCACTGCTCGTCGGACTCGTAGAACAGCATCTGGGCCACACCTTCATTGGCATAGATTTTCGCGGGCAGCGGCGTGGTATTGGAAAACTCCAGCGTCACGTGGCCTTCCCACTCAGGCTCCAGGGGAGTGACATTGACGATAATGCCGCAGCGGGCATAGGTGGATTTTCCCAGGCAGATGGTCAGAACATTGGACGGAATGCGGAAGTATTCCACTGTCCTGGCCAGGGCAAAGGAGTTGGGGGGAATAATGCAGGATTCGGCTTCGATCCCGACAAAGCTGTTCTCGTCGAAGTTTTTCGGGTCCACCACACTGGAGGTCATCACGTTGGTGAATATCTTGAATTCATTGGCGCAGCGCACGTCATAACCGTAGCTGGACGTACCATAGGAAATGACCTTCTTGCCGTTGATTTCACGAATCTGATCAGGCTCAAACGGCTCCAGCATGCCCTGCTCCCTGGCCATACGCCGGATCCATTTATCAGATTTAATTGTCATAGACCAATCCTTACCCCGAAAAAAGATGTGATATTACCGGGAAGGAAGCAGGATGCAAGAGACAAGTGACAGGAAAATCGCTGGCCCGGGCGTTGAGGCTGGCAAGGTTGACCACCGGGCAAATCGGCGGCACAAACTATCCGGGTAAGCTTCCGTTTCTATTGAACTTTCTCCCTGCCTTGCCCTGTTGCCCTGACAGCCTTTACCCCTTGTCTCTGCCCCTAATATTGCTATAATCGCGCCCCGTTCAGGCAGCCGATATAAATTACAAAGCAAACTCCCTTCTCAAAGCTTCCAGGGACACCTGTTTACACCGGTGCGCGTTTCGAAAAATTCAGCTGTATTTATACGCAAGTTAAGAATGAGTTCAGTTAACCGACTATTTAATAGTCAAATCCAAGTAACAGGAGTTATCCAATGAAGTTGAAAGCAAAAGTCGCAATTGCTGCAGTTTCCCTGATTGCCACCGTTTCCAACACGGCCCTTGCTGCCGGTGACGCGGAACGCGGCAAAGCGCTTTACGCCACCTGTGGTGCCTGTCACGGTGCCAATGGTGAAGGCCAGGAAGCACTGAATGCCCCTGCCATTGCCGGCCAGGAAGAGTGGTACCTGATCCGTCAGCTGCAGAATTTCAAAAACGGCATTCGCGGTGCCGATCCGAAAGATACTTTCGGCATGCAGATGGCGCCCATGGCCCAGACTCTGCCAACCGAGCAGGCCATTGAAGATGTCGCTGCCTACATCAATTCCCTGGGCGACTGATTTGCCCCGGTAGTCGATTTGAAAAACCCGGCTGGTGCCGGGTTTTTTTATGCCTGGAAAAACGCTGTCATCAGGCCTGTTGGTATTCCAGTATTTTTTCGACCATGAGTTGCGGACTCAGGGTCCCGCGAAACTCGTTCACATCCAGCCTGAAAGCCAGGCTGATGGTGCGCATTGGCGTTTGCAGAATATCCGGCTCCACGTTAAAGGCGATGGCATCAATCAGTGGCCCATTGTCCTGGTCCGTGGGAACCTGCAGCGTCAGCTTCAGGTGCTTTTCACCCACCACGCGCTGGTTGATCACCGTGAATTCGCCATGAAACAGCGGTTCGGGAAAATGTTGTCCCCAGGGACCGGCTTCCCGTAATTCACTGGCAAAGGTCAGGGTAAAACAGCTGGGGTCCAGTTCACCATCAACCCAGGTTGTCTGCATCAGGATGTCACGGTCCACTTCCCCGGCAAGCACCGATTCGAAAGCATCGGCAAATGCCGCAAAGTCCCGCTCGCGCAATGACAGTCCGGCTGCCATGGCATGGCCGCCAAATTTCTGCAGTATGTCTGGATGCCGAGTTGCCAGTACATCCAGGGCATCACGAATATGCAGGCCTTCAATGGAACGTGCCGACCCCTTGATCAGTTTCTCACCGTGCTCATCCTCGCCGGCATCGGCAAACACGATACAGGGACGGTGAAACTTTTCCTTGATGCGCGAGGCCAGGATACCGATGACACCCTGGTGCCAGCGTGGATCATAGAGACAGATTCCAAGCTGGCCGCTTTCATCAATTTCCAGCCCCGCCAGGAACTCCATGGCCTGTTCCTGCATGTCCTGCTCGATCTGCCGCCGGTCCCGATTGAGACTGTCCAGTTGCATGGCCATATCCCGTGCCTCAGGCATGCTGTCTTCCAGCAGCAGCGCAATCCCCAGGGACATGTCATCCAGGCGCCCTGCTGCATTGAGTCGTGGACCGGCAGCAAAAGCCAGGTCCGATGCCGCCACTGAGGCCGGATTACGATTGGAGACCGCCAGCAAGGCCTGGATACCGGGCCTGCCCTGTCCGCTGCGAATAATATTCAGGCCATGGCGCACCAGCCGCCGGTTGTTCTGGTCCAGTGGTACCACATCAGCCACGGTTCCCAGCGCCACCAGGTCGAGAAAACGGGCCAGATTGGGCTCGGCCACCTTGTGCCGGTCGAACCATTGCCGTGACCGTAATTCCGCACGCAATGCCGACATCAGGTAAAACACCACACCCACTCCGGCCAGCGCCTTGCTGGGGAAACTGCAGTCAGGCAGGTTGGGATTGATGATGCAGCGCGCCTCTGGCAAGGAGTTGCCTGGCAGGTGGTGATCTGTGACCAGCACCTCGATGCCTGCGGCATTGGCGGCCCTGACACCCTCATGGCTGGCTATACCGTTATCCACGGTCACGATCAGGTCAGGCGACTGCTGCCGGGCGACAGCCACGATTTCGGGGGTCAGGCCATAACCGTATTCAAAGCGGTTGGGCACCAGGAAATCCACATTGTCATAACCAAACGCACGCAATGCGAGTTTGAACAGTGCACAACTGGTCGCCCCGTCGGCATCGAAATCGCCCACCACCAGGATGAACTTGCCACTTTCCATGGCATCGGCCAACAGGGCAGCCCCCTGTTCACTATTGCTGAGCAAACCGGGAGGCAGCAGTTCAGCGAGCTCCAGGCGACGATCTTCTTCCCGGATTACGCCACGCGCTGCATAGACGCGCTTGAGTACCGGGTGGATGGCATCATCAAGCTCGGAGTCCGCCTCCGCAACTCTTTCCAGCAAATCACTCATCGCCATCAGGCCACCTGGTCCTCTCGTAACTGGCGACGCAAGACCTTGCCCACGTTGCTGCGTGGCAAGTATGCACGAAACTCTACCCTGGCCGGCACCTTGTAAGGCGTCAGGCCCTGGCGACAAAACCGAATGATATCCTCTTCGCTCAGATCGGGATTCTCCGAGATCACAAACAGTTTGACCATCTCACCTTCTTCCCTGGGAACGCCGATGACGGCGGCTTCACGAATATCCGGATGCCTGAGGACATGCTCTTCGATTTCGGCCGGATAGACATTGAAACCGGATACGATAATCAGGTCCTTGATACGGTCAACCACTGTCAGAAAACCCTCCTCATCCAGGATGCCTACATCCCCCGTCTTGAACCAGCCATCTTTTGCCAGCACCTGCGCGGTTTCCTCCGGGCATTGCCAGTAGCCCTGCATGACCTGGGGACCCCGCACCTGGATTTCTCCAGCCTGACCGGCATCCAGCACCTTGCCCTGTTCATCCACGATACGCAGTTCAGTCCACCGTGTGGCCTTGCCAATCTTGCCTTCCTGGTAATGCTCAATGCTGCCGCTGGCCACCAGCGGTGAAGTTTCCGTCAGCCCGTAACCTTCCAGGATCCTGCAACCGGTCAGCATTTCCCAGCGGCGTGATGTCGGAATCGAAAGCGCCATACCGCCAGAGGTGCAAAGTTGCAAAGCGGAGAAATCCAGTTTGCGGAAATCGGGATGCTTGCATAGCAACTGATACAGGGTGGAGACACCGACCACACCATTGATCCGGTGCCTTTTCAACATCCTGACCATGCGGTCCGTGTTGCGGGGATCGGGTACCAGGATGCTCTTGTAGCCCTTGTAGATGGAGTAGGCAAAATTCAGCGTAAAGGCATAGATATGGTAGAACGGCAGCGGCGCAACAAAGGTACTGCCAGGTGGTGGACAGCGAGTCTCGATGACCGAGTCGATTTGCAGCATGTTGGCAATGATATTGTGATCAGACAGCATCGCCCCCTTGGCAATACCAGTAGTACCTCCGGTGTACTGAATCAGGCTCAACCCTGATGCATCCGGATGTAGCTGATCATCCGGACTCAGTTCAACCAGGGATTTCAAGCGCATGTAGCGTAAATATTTTTTTCCGCGCTTGAGCACATCATCGAAATCCATGTGCACTAATAATCGTGACCGGGACAGTTTGCGGCGGCCAATAAAACGCTTTATCCGGTAAGCGAGTTTCAGGTGCCAGGGAAAAAAATCGGATGCACGGGTGACAATCACCTTTTCTATGGCCGTACCCGGCAGGATTTTACTGATCACAGGCAGCACTTCCTCCAGGGTGACCAATACCCTGGCACCGGAATCCCGTAACTGGTGTTCAGTTTCGCCAGCCGTGTACAGGGGATTGATGTTGACCAGTACCATTCCTGCCTTGATCACGCCCATGGCGGTAACCGGGTACTGCAACAGGTTGGGCAACTGGATAGCCACCCTGTCGCCTGGCACCAGTGTCGACTCCCGCAGCAGCCAGGCCGCAAATTCGCTACTCAGGTGATCAAGCTGGCGATAACTGAGATTGGCCCCCTCGCAGCTGAAAGCTATCCGGTTGGCATGCGCACGCATGGCCTTGCCGAGCATTTCCCGCAAGGAGCCGCCAACGGGCAATTC
>Ga0181581_10000391_pt1 | contig 32653 bp, 27 predicted proteins | sample 071ome_22_FD_132433 | JGI IMG/M metagenome (GOLD analysis project Ga0181581, IMG submission 132433) | Coastal salt marsh microbial communities from the Groves Creek Marsh, Skidaway Island, Georgia - 071404AT metaG (megahit assembly) | ecosystem: Environmental > Aquatic > Marine > Intertidal... | reverse complement strand
TTTGCGGCTACCGCATTAGCCTTCGGGTTGTACTATTTTCTCGTATGGGTAGTTTCGCGTGGAGCCTATCTTTGGCTTGGGTTGAGCTTATTGTGGCTGTCGATCATCGCGACCGCCCACGGAAGGCTTGCAGCAGTCTTTGACTTCAGCCCATGGGTGATGTACAGCGAGCTAAGTCTTGTAAATTTATCGCTCCTATGCATTTTTTTGTTGTTGTTTTTCTCCTCATCGCTGCAGTTACAAACCTATAACAAGAAGGCGGCGGCTCTATTCAAATTTGGTATCGGTTACTACTTCGTTGTCGCCCTAGCCAATTCATTTTCTTCCTTTTTTTGGCCGGATCCCTCACACTTCGATTTGATTACGTATCCACCCGATCAGCGAGGTCCCGGCCTGATCAAAGCGATGTATGTTTTTCCGCCAATCTTGATTTATATGCTGTCTGCAGCTTATGTCGCAGTAAAGCAATGGCGGGAAGGTAGCAGGTTCGCGCAATATCTGGCTCTGTCATTTGCGCTGCCACTGTTAGGGTTTCCGATAGCCGTTTTAATGTATCTCACACTCGGTTTCTCTACGGTGATGTGGGCTGGGGTGAGTGGGGCTGTCGGAATATTGATATTGGCGATGTTTATAACGTTTGGCTTCGCTGTGGCCCAGCAAATGGAAGATATCAAGGCCGTAGCGATGGAGTATCAAATCCGTCTGACGCGAGCATATCAAAGATTTGTCCCCCCCCAGCTATTGGCCAACCTTGGTAAAGAGAGTATTTTGAATGTCGGGCTTGGGGATCAAATTGAAGCTGAAATGTCTATACTTTTTGCCGACATTCGGTCATTTACCTCCATATCCGAGCGACTAAGCCCCACTGAGAATTTTCGATTTGTAAATGACTTTCTCCAAGAGATTGGCCCATCTATCCGTCAACACGGTGGATACATCGATAAATTTCTGGGGGACGGTGTGATGGCACTCTTTGTTAAATCTCCGGCAGATGCTATCAATGCAGCAATTGATATGCAGCAGAGGATTCTGAACTTCAACGAGCGTCAAGTGGCGAGTGGGGGTTTCCCCATTACTATTGGTATCGGCATTAATACAGGTCGAATGATGCTAGGAACTTTGGGTGAAGCTGATCGCATGGAGGGCTCTGTCATTAGTGACTCTGTGAATTTGGCGTCACGATTAGAGAGTCTTACTAAGATTTATGGGTCTCGAGTCCTTGTCTCTGATGAAACGGCATCGCGGGCGAAAAATCATGGCCTGAACTTTCGCTTTGTTGACCGGGTGATTGTCAAAGGTAAATCTGATCCCGTTTCGATCTTCGAAGTTCTCAATGCCGACGATCAACAGGCTCATAAGCAAAAAATTGAATCGTTAGAGAGGTATGAGCATGCTCTCACCCTCTACAGAAAAAAAGAGTTCACCGCTGCATTATCTGAATTTAAGGTCTTGCGCTCTCTGTTTCCCGATGATGCAGTTTTTAAAACATATGCACAGCGTTGTGAAGTACTGCTTCGGGATGGGTGGAGTAGCGAGGACTGGGATGGCGTGATGCGCATGCAAGACAAATAGCGACGAGGAGCGGTTGACTTTGAAGCGGATTATTTTTTCGTTTTTACTTATTGCTGGATTCGTCCTTTTTTTTACGCTTCGGTCATGTGAGCAGTTTGGTGAGCTTCCTTCTGGGGTTTACCTAGAGAAAATCAAAACATCACCTCAATTTAGTTCAAATCGAGAAAAGTTTGTTAATCAAAGGGTTGGCATTCTTGAAAACATGGGCGATGGTGTTTCATTTTGGGATGATCCAGTCGGCCGTCTGACAAACAATTTTTTCTTTAACCAACAAGTGACGCGCCCAATTGAGAGGTTGCCAGTCGCATCACAGAAGTTTAAGAGCCGCTTTTCAGATAGTAAGGGCCTGAAGTTCGCCTGGCTTGGACATTCAACTATCTTGCTCTCGGTAGGGGGGACTACGGTCCTTTTCGATCCTGTCTTCTCCAAATCTGCGGCTCCGGTTGATTGGTTGGTTACCCGGTTCCAACCTCCACCTGTTCCTTTAGAAGATCTCCCGAGAGTTGATGTTGTAGTGATTTCACACGATCACTATGATCATCTTGATATGGAAACGGTGAAGCACTTGGGTGCTCAAGGAGCCAAATTTGTTGTGCCACTTGGTGTTCGTCCTCATCTGCTTCGGTGGGGTGTTGAGCATCGGCAGATACTTGAGCTTGATTGGTGGGATCAAATGAGCATTGGGGGCGTAGAGTTTGTCTGCCTTCCGGCACAGCATTTCTCTGGGCGTCTGGGTCTATACAAAACACAACGCTCCTTGTGGTCGTCGTGGTTGGTAAGGACACCTGAACAGTCGGTTTACTTCAGCGGCGATTCCGGTTATGGCCCGCACTTCCGACAAATTGGTGAGCGCCATGGCCCTATTGACTTGGTCTTCATGGATGCCGGTCAATACAACGAGCGATGGCGTCCGGTACACAACATGCCCGAGGAGGCTGTGCTCGCGTTTTCAGACCTTGGAGGGAGAGTCTTGATGCCAATTCACTGGGGAATGTTCACATTGGCGATGCATGATTGGTATGACCCGCCCGAGAGGGTTTACAAAGAGTCTCTGGCACGGGGAGTAAATATTGTTACTCCGCTGCTTGGACAGGTGGTTGATTTCGGGCAACTTAAAGATGGTGGACAGTGGTGGCGGGCGTACATGAGAGAAAAATAGGCCTCGGTGGGTAAGGGCTGGTGGACCCTGACAAATGGTGTGAGGAGCTAAGACAGCACTACCTTGAAACCCTCAAGCCCAATCTGACGGTGGCGGATGTCGATCGTCTCACGGCTTGGAGAGGACGCCTGACGATGGAGTCTGAGGGGTTGATGCCCCAGAAGCTCGCATGATTCATCGTTGATCTTTGTGACCTGAAACCCAATTTAGTACGGGCTTGATGTGCTGCAGTACCTGCTGGTTCGGTTTGTGCACGTGATGTGCTGCGTAAGGCGCGCTTTTTGCGACAGGGAGTGGTCATTTCAAGTTTGCCCGTAGGTGAGAGTCATAATCAATGCCGGGCAAGAAGGAGGCCTAATGAACAAAGCGCAGGTAATCCACAGCTTAGGGCCGCCGGAGGTGATGAAGTGGCAAGAATGGCACTTGCCCGACCCAGCGCCAGGCGAGGTCCGACTCCGCCACACGGCAGTGGGCGTGAACTTTGCAGACACGTATCACAGAGGCGGGATCTCGCATCCATGGAAAGTTGATGCGCCGCCCGTGGTAATCGGCTTTGAGGGGGTTGGCGTCGTTGAGGGTGTGGGAGATGGCGTGACTGGGTTCAACGTAGGGGACAGAGTCGCTTATGGCATTCCGCCATTAGGATCATATTCAGAGGCAAGGAATTACCCCGCGGATAAGCTGCTTCACATGCCCGATGGCCTTGATGATCAGCAAGTCGCAGCCCTACTTATGAAGGGTATGACCGCGCATTATTTGCTGCACCGCACATACGCCGTTAAGCCGGGTGACACCATCCTCGTGCATGCAGCTGCCGGTGGCATGGGGCTGATTCTCTGTCAGTGGGCAAAGGCGTTAGGGGCAACCGTAGTGGGTACCGTGTCCACCGCGCAGAAGGCTGAGGTTGCGCGCAACGCTGGTTGCGACTACGCTGTAGTCAGATCAAAGCAGAGCTTCGTAGAGGTTGTGCGTGAGGTGACTGATGGCGAGGGTTGCGCGGTGGTCTACGAGGCAATCGGAAAAGAGACACTGCAGCAGTCTTTAGACTGCCTGCGATTGATGGGTGTTTGTGCCGCTTATGGCCATGTTTCAGGCCCACCCGACCCTGTAGACGTCATCCAAGACCTTGGAAGACGCGGATCTTTATTTATTACGCGTCCTGCGATCATGCACTATGTCGCCAAACGCTCGGATTTGGAATGGACGGCCCGCGACCTTTTCAAGGCAATTAAGGACGGAATCATTGACGCCAATATCAACTACACGTATCCGCTTTGTGATGCAGTGGAAGCACATAAAGCCATAGAGTCTGGGAAAACACTTGGTGCGACTGTACTAATTCCCTGACCTCGCAAGCTGGATTTGCCCTTTTGGACCGGACAGATTATTGTTCTGCCAAAGGAGTAAGTGAAGAACTAAAAAAAGAGACGCGCACCCGCCCGAATCTCGTAGATATATGGTGTATCTGCTTTGCCTGGAAACCAAAGCCCAGCCCTATTCAAAATAAGGGTGTGTCTCATCGTCACTTTGGAAAGTATGGCTAGAACCGAAACGATCGATTAAAGATGAAAGAAGTCGAAGAATTCAAGATATCACCGCGACGGGTCTTCCTTAATAAGGGTGGGCTCGTCTTATTGCTGGGTGGAGCTGGACTGCCGATCATGACGAGCCAGAAGGCGTTTGCCCAGCAGGCCGGGGCAGCGGACTGCAGTATTGCCACCCCTCCGGCCATGATGGGGCCGTTTTTTACGCCACGATCGCCACTTCGAAATTCGCTCATTGAGCGCGATACCGGCGGAAACCGAATGACGCTAAGTGGCAGAGTACTGGACGCGGACTGCAGGCCAGTTCCCGGAGCGTTATTGGATTTTTGGCAGGCCGATGGATCGGGGAACTATGACAACGAGGGCTACCGGCTGCGCGGGCATCAGTTCTCTGATAGCAACGGGGCTTTTCTACTTGAAACCGTGGTGCCAGGTGAATACCCTGGACGAACCCCGCACCTACACGTTCGCATCAAAGGGGGCAGGGGGCCGGTGCTCACCACTCAGCTTTATTTTCCCGGTCACCCTAAAAATGAGCCAGATTTCCTCTTCGATGAGCGACTGGTGATGAAGGGTGTGGGCACTGATTTTGAGTTTGACTTCGTGCTGCGCGCTTAAGGTCAGTTTAGATAAGCGAAGCGTCCCGCATTATCACTGGCCGATAGCTGCGCATCCCGGAGTGCCAGGTCCCTTTTGCCTCTCGGTGCCAAACTCTGGCCCAATCAGCCAAAAACTCCCACCCTTACTGTTTAAGGTTGGGGATTGCCAAAGCGCCAGAGCAATTACACAGTTTGTTACACAGTGCAGATTTTTACGGCTAACCCGTTGAAATAACTGAACAAATCGACGGGCGGCTCATCTGTTAATCCGCAGGTCGCAGGTTCGAGCCCTGCTCGGGGAGCCAAAAACACTCCAAAAAGCAAGCACTTAGCGCTAGCTTACGCTGAATGGAAAAATTCGTACTGAACGTATACGCTTTTGCGTTTTCCCGATCATTTATGCCAGTTTTACTTCATGACTGTATGATCGGGTGGCATGGAACAAAACAGAGTTGCGTTGGTAACAGGAGCCCAGCAGGGGATAGGTGCGTCGATCGCAGAGGCGTTAATCGAAGACCGAGTGCCTGTGGTCATGAACTACCTAACAGACGACAGTGTTGTGCGGAGGCTGGAAGACAAAGCGCAACGTATAGGTGTGGGTGCCAAGGCAGTCAAGGCAGATATTTCCGATGTGAAGCAGGTTGAGGCCTTGTGTGATGCTGCAGAGGCGTTCGGGGGCTTGGGCTATTTGGTAAGTAACGCTGCGGTTTACCCTAGAACAAGCCTGATAGAGATGTCTCTTGCTGAATGGAGTCAGGTTTTGTCAGTGAATCTCACGGGCAGCTTTTTGGTCATACAGGCTGCCGCGAAGCGGATGATAAAAGAGGAGGTTGGCGGGTCCATTTTGGCAATTTCATCAGGTGCCGCCATAAAAGGCGCTAAAAACGGCGCCCATTACAGTGCCACTAAAAGTGGGCTTTTGGGATTGGCGAAATCAGCCGCCCTTGAGTTTGCTCAGCACAATATCCGGGTAAATGTCATCGCACCAGGTTTGGTTGACACCAGTCAGCCTCGGATTGAATTTTCGGAAGACGCGATGGACGATTTATGGCAATCTTTGCCATTAAAAGGCAGAACAAACCCGTCCGACGTTGCCGATTTGGCCGTTTTCCTCCTTTCAGACCGAGCAAAACGGATCACTGGCCAAGTGATTCACATAAATGGTGGCGGATTGATGCCCTAGTGGGTGCATAAGCTCTTGTTGGCGGCGCCACCTGGAGCCCTGATTTGTCGCCAGTGTTCAAATTTTGTCGGTGAATTCTTCGCTTCGCTGGTCAGGGCAAAGGTCATTGATGGCCTAGGAACCTGCTGACGGATTACTCATGGCGGCAAAAACGCGCCCCACAAATGCGTCTCTCTCGTTCAGGCGTTCGGAATCATACGTCGCCGATTCAACAGGCTCATCAAGAGCGCCCAAATCTGTGCCACTGGCCTTAATGATGGACTCGAGCGCGCGTTGTCGATCGCGCAGTGCGTAAACCTCGGTTGCGAGAGCAAAAAGCACACGCATCATGTCGGTTTTTGACACCGAGGCAAAATAGTCGCTGGCGTTTCGGGCTGGAATGGTTGCCATGGTCAAGGTCCTATCTTTTCCCCCATCGTAACGTGATACTTGAATTTTCCCATGTAATTTCCCTTCGCTCCCCCCCATTCAGAGTGAGCCTCGATCAGTTGAGACTCTAAGCCCGCTTGGCGATACGTGGCCAGCAGGTCCATTTCGTGATACGAGCGCCAAAAGGGCTCGCCATTGTTTTCGGTATCCCAGTCCATAAGAAAAGCACTGAGCGGGTCGAGGCTCGAATAGCTGGGAAGCTCCAGATTGGCCAGGACACCACCTGGTGCGAGCAGACGCGCCGCTTCGTTCACGATATTGACGACTGCTTTTTTGGGAACCTCGTGCAACAAAAGCATGCAATAGATTAAGTCAAAATGCCCATCTGGGAACCCCATATTCTCGGCATTCATTTGGCGAAAGTTTATTGGGTGTCCATGTTCAATGGCACGATGGCGAGCGTACTTAAGCATCGGCGCAGACAAATCGATTCCCCAATGCTCAGCCTCACGCAGGGCGTTTACAACGGGGTAACCCTTGTAGCTCGGACCGCAGCCCATGTAAAGCACTCTTTGGTATTTCTTGGGCGGCAGGACGCTTATCAGGGCCTGGCCCATTTCATCGCCGGCTTTCCCGTAACGGTGCATCGTATAGGTGGCCACGCCGACCTCGTAGATTGGACCAGCGATGGTATTTCGATGGTAGTTACCAGGCTGCAAATGAAATTCATTTTTTTCGTAATAAACAGGCATTTGCAGCGCGGGCTCCAAAGTGAGTGAACCTGGGGCATCCGATGGTGTGTCCAGTTCCTTTTCTATCGCCTCTTTACGCTGGTCTAATCCATAAATTACCTCTCGCCACATCGATTCCTGACTTATGCGTTGCAGGCCCCGAGATGCTTGATAGAGCGGGTCGTTGTCAAACTTGGCATGCATATACGCGGCGTCACGGAGCTGCGAATCCGTCGGCTTTTCTTCGTCGCGCCATTTTTCAAAATCTTGCCTTAAAGCTGGCATCACATTTCCTGCCACGTAGACCTTTAATCCTTCAACCAGGTCAAGGCGTGCTTGGTGCTCTCGATTGATGCGCAAGTCCATGGTTTTCTCCTAAATCACCGTTTACGTGCCAAGCAAAGTTTGCCCTGCTCAGACGTTTTTGTCTACTCGTTGTTTTGCCCCGACCGGTTCTTCATCGACCGCCATATTGAGAGTGAGCAGACCAGTTGATTTGCAGTCAAAATATTAACCTGCGGCGCTAAGAAGTTTGATGATTGGTTCGACAACTCAACGAATTAAGGAGCGTTTTCTATGTCTGAACTTGCGACGGTAACAAATGGATATTTTGGCTGCGATTGGGGACAAATTCATTACCGATCGGTCAATTTAAAATCAGATCGCCCCTTGTTGGTGATGCTACATCAATCCCCACTTTCGTCGCGTAACTATCAGTCCGTCCTGCCGCATCTCGGGCAAAGATTTCGAGTCATGGCGCTGGACACGCCTGGATTTGGGCAGTCGACACCGCCCGACCGCGTGTTGTCCGCCAGTGATTACGCCCGCATCGCCTTAAGAGGTGCGGATTTTGCTGGAGCGGAACGTTTTCACTTGTTTGGGCGAGCCACCGGCGGCGTGTTTGCCTTCATTGCATGTCAATTGGCTCCTGCGCGAGTTAGTAAACTGGTATTGCATGGAATGCCGGTCTACACAGCAGAGGAGAGGGCCGACCGGCTCGCCAATTTTGCGCCCCCCTATGAAATTGACGACCAAGGTGGCCACTTGTCATGGATTTGGGACCGAATTCACTCAGAGTATCCTTGGATTGATGGCAGGTTAGCCACCCAATTCCTTCGTGATTTTTTAAATGCTGGGACAGATTTTGCGGGTTCATATCGAGCCATTTGGCACTATGACCTCCCCGGTGAATTGGCTGCTGCGGGCGGGCGACTGTCTTGCCCGACGTTGTTGATCGGTGGCGGGCGCGACCGGATTGCGTTCATGCATGACCGAGTTAAAAGGCTGTTACCAGACGCCCAGGAAGTAGTGATTGAGGAAGCGACGGATTTCGTGGCGGAGCAGGATCCTCGACTTTTCTCAGAGACTTTGCTCACATTCCTCGATGGCTAGTGCCGTGAGAGGACGGTAATTGTGGTTTGCCCTTATTTCTGCTAGTGTCGGTGCATGCAATTGGGTACCCCAGCCGACAAAATGAAGATTCCGCCGACTTTGATGGAGGACATGGTGACCGGCTTTGCGATTTTGGCGGCCGATGGACAGGATAGCGGGATTGCTGGTCATTTGACGGCTCGGGTCGAAGGATCCGAATATTTGCTTGGCCACCGATACGGCCTAGCTTTTAGCGAGGTTGGTGAAGATGCGGTTTGCCTGACAGATTTTTCTCTAACAGAAGCCAAGACAGGAATCGTAAGCCCGTCACTGGCGTTCCATATTGCCATGTATCGGGCCAGGCCTGATATTGGAGCCATTGTTCATAGCCATCCGGAGAAAGTAATCTCACTGAGCGCGACCGGGGCAAAATTTGAGCCTGTGTTTCAAAGTGCGTTGATGTTATGGAATGATGTGCATCATTACGATGGCTACGATGGGATAGTCGAGGGCGTAAAAGAGGGCGCAAAATTTGCTCAAAAGCTGGGCAATGCAAAAATTTTGTTACTAAAAAATCACGGCATGATTGCGGTTGGCAAGTCAGTCCAACATGCGGTGTGTGCTTCTGTGATTTTTCATCAAAATTGCCGAATTCAACTGGATTCGATGAAAACTGGAAAAGTTTCAGGATTTGAAAATGAAGAGATAGCACCCGATGCGCTTCAGAGCGCATATGAGTTTTTGAACAGAGAAAGCGTCATTCAAATGCGGTGGCGGCAGTTAGCGCGAAGCGCCAGGCATTGACATAAAGTGAACCACCTATAAGCCGATGAAGCACGAAAATTTTTCAAAAGAAACGTATCAAACGTTAGCCGGTCAAAGTGGTTTGAAGCTTAACTTGCTTGACGCGGAAGAAATGTACCAAGCATGTTGCCGCATTCGGTACTTGATTGCGCAATTAACAAGGGGCATACCAGAAGATATCGATGGCGCGTCGGTTTTTACATTTGAAAGCCTGACAAATGACTAACTTTTCTGATGATGCAATCCATCGATTATCAATCCATGAACTTTCACAACTTCTTGCAAAAAAAACAATAAGTGCTAGCGAGCTTGTTCAGTCGCTGATTCGGCGGATCGACAAATACAACCCGGTATTTCATCCTTTCATCACAACGACATTCGAACTAGCTATGGGTCAGGCGAAAGACTCGGATGCGAGACGATCCAAGGCAGGATCGTTAGGACCGCTTGATGGAATTCCGGTTGCACTAAAAGACGCGTACGACACCAAAGGGATCAAAACAACCGTAGGCTCGGGTTTGTTTAGAGACCGGGTGCCAGAGGAGGACTGCGCGGTCTGGCAACGACTTGCCAAGGCCGGGGCAATCCTTATGGGAAAGTTAGAGTGCACAGAATTTTGCTTGGGAGGCCCATCAAAGGATGCCCACTTCCCGATGTCACTCAATCCCCACGACAAAAGGCGTTACACCGGCGGGTCTTCTAGTGGCGCGGGGGTCGCCCTTGCGACCGGGATGATACCTGCCGCTATTGGTTCAGACACGGGGGGCTCAATTCGAATACCGGCATCATTCTGCGGGGTGGCTGGAATAAAGCCAACCTATGGGTTGGTGAGCTTGCGGGGGTTGTTTCCCCTCTCTGGTTCCCTTGATCATGCCGGGCCAATGGCTCGTACCAGTCGCGACTGTGCAATTTTGCTAGATGAAATCAGCGGGCACGATGGGCGACACCCAACAAGTAGTACCCGCTCGATCGCTCCAACCAGCCCCGCATTATCTGAGCATTGCGACGGGCTTGTAATTGGCTTGGTCACCAATTTCACCGATATTGACGCTGTGACGGATGCAAGCCGTAACGCCTGCCTTCGAGCGTTGGAGGTAATGACTGGCTTAGGAGCCAAAATCAAGCATGTCGAGCTGCCTGATCTATGGGACTACACCATAGCCAACACAACAATCATGAGCGCTGAAGCCTATGCAGTCCATCAGGAGCGATTTGCGTCAAGCTTGGAAAAAATCAGTGACCTTACTCGCCATCGTATCGCTCTCGGGGCGTTTCTCTCCGCGGCAGACTACATCACAGCACAGAAAGCGCGGAGATTACTTGCCCGGAAAACCTTTGAAATTATGAATGAACAACAGGTTGATGTGCTCTGCTATCCCGGTATGCTGAGTGATCCACCTGAAATCGATCATGTAACGCGTTACTATTATCTGAACAGTCCGCTAATAACTGCTCCGGCCAACCTAACGGGAGCGCCTTGTGCCTCGGTTCGTGTAGGGTACTCAGATACAAATATGCCAATGTCGATTCAAATCATGGGGCGACCATTTGATGACGGTAAAGTCTTATCAGCTGCACACGCATATGAAACGGTCACCCCTGAATTTTCGAAAATTGTGGAGATTTGAGATGAACGTTAAACGCCGGTTTATTGATATGCCTTTTGGCCAAATTCATTACCGACAAGCGGGGGTGGCGGATGCACCTAAGCTTATGTTGCTTCATGCGTCTCCAGGCTCATCCAAGCAATTAGAGCTTTTGATTGACGAGCTAAGTCAGAGTTTTTTAGTTGTTGCGCCGGACACCTTGGGCAATGGTGACTCAACTCCCCCGATTCAGGAGCAGCCTGAGATTGCAGATTATGGGGCAGCGATGTTCGCGTTTACAAAAGCGCTCGGATGGTCGAGGATGCACCTCTACGGGACACACACTGGTGCCCGTATTGCCACTTGGATGGCATTGAATGATGTAGCGCAAGTTGACCGGTTGATCTTGGACGGTTTTGGGCTATACACCCCCGAGTCGATCGATGAAATACTCAAGGTTTACGCGCCTTCGATTGAACCCGATCAGCAAGGTATATACGCTCTTCAGGCCTGGCAGCTTTGCCGCGATCAGTACATTTGGTTTCCTTGGTTCAGCAAGAAAACTACCGATCGAGTGCCTCATGATTTGCCAGATGCTGAATTCTTGCACAGCAAATTCGTTGAGGTATTAAAGGGAATAAGAACCTACCATAAATCGTACAAAGCAGCGTTCCGGTATTCCATGCGTGAGCATGTTCCTCACCTAAAAAATCGGACGTTGATTACATGCGCCGACAATGACTTAGTTCGAAAAGACTATGATCAGGCAAAAGCGTTACTCGGGGCTGCGGAGCACTTCACAACACCTGGCGTTCGGACGCCCGAAGCCGCCACTGTAACGGCTAAACGTTTTTCTCAATTTCTTTTGAGCTAAAAAGCATTGAGGGCCAATTAATATTTTTTTTTGTACTGGTCTTTAAACTCAGAAGGCCACTTGTGCATATCAGCACGATGCCTAGCATTTCCGAGAAATCTAACGTTTCGTTAAAAATGAAATAACCAAAACCCAGCGCCCAAACAATCCGTAAGTAATCAAGCGCGCCGATTAGCATAGACGACGCCAGACGGTACGCCAAGATTAAAAGTGAGTGGACCCCCAGGGCGGTGATGGCAAGCGCCAGGATCCAGCTCCATTGGGCTTCCGTAGGAAGTCGGAATGCAGCCACCCCAGGTACGCTAAATATGATGAGTCCGATGAGGGTCAAATAGAAAATCACTGCAAAATTTGAGCTTCGAGCGGGCATGCGGCGTATGGTTAGATTGGTACATGCTGCCAAGAATGAACCAATCAAAACCACGACCACATCGAAGCTGATACCCTCGATATCGGGCTTAAGAACAGTGATGGCGCCCGCAAATCCCAAGATGAGTGCAAGCCAGCCGGATGGGCTGATGCGTTCTCGAAAAATGAGACTTGCAAGCCCCATTGCAATGGTCGGCGTGATGAAGTTAATCGACGTTACCGTAACAATTGGAAGCGTCCGCAAGGCGTAATAGAAACAGCTCATGCTCGTAACCGAGAGTACGCCGTGGATCAAGTGGGCTTTTATGTCGGCGGCGGCTAGTTCATTTCGATATTTCTGAAAAATTAAAAAAGGCAGTAACACCAAGAAGACCAACCAAGACCGCCACGCCAGCATCTGAATGGTTGAGAACCCGTACTGAGTCAAAAACTTGATTGCCACTCCCATGATGGGAATCAACATCGTTGTGCCCATCATGGCGAGGTAACCCAAAATAGGTTTTGGCTCCAGTACACCAGAGCTTTTTTCAGGTGGAATCAGGGAACCGGTCGCCATATAGGGCCTCGGGCACGGACCGGATCCAATAGCGATTCATCGAAAGGCTCAAGCGGATAACCTTGGGGTTGCGGAGGCCTAGCTTCGTAACCAGTTTTTGCTTCGATTATTTCTCTCACTTCCGGGTTGGTGTAATAAGCTGAGTAGCATGCTTTTAACGTAGCGTCGAATATTGTTGGACATGTTTTCTCAATAGCAGCAAGGCATGCTACTTGAGTTTCAGCGGTGGCATCTGCGAAGTCATCTGGTAAGACGTTGAATAGGGATTGGAGCAATTGATCCCCGTCGCGGTGGAGCAGCCTCATAAGTTCTATAAAACGGTTGCCAAGCCCCATTTGACCCGCGGCAGGCCACCCCGACGATGCTTCTCCCGGAATCAGGCAGTCCAGCAAAGCGCATACGGTTTCATCAGAGTACTTCAATGGTGTCATTGGGCGCTTAGCCTTCTGGCCATTAAGTCTGCCGCCCTTAAGGCTATGGCTTGTAGCGTCGAGGTGGGGTTGACAGGGCTTGAGCTGGGAAATACTGACGCATCTATGATTGTGATGTTCGCAACTCCGTACAGGCGTCCATCCGGGGCGGTGACGCTGTCTCTCGCGCTCACTCCCATGGGGGCTGTTCCCATAAGATGAAACCCAGCCTGTTTCGATAGGGGGTTAACAGATATCTTTTGAGCACCGGCCGCGCGCAACCATTGCTGCGCGCGCTCAATGCCATATTTTTTCATTCTCTCCGTATTGGAACCCAAACGGTAATGCATCTTTGCGATAGGCATACCAAAGTGATCGAGTTTTTCCTTATTCACTTCAATTCGATTGACCGGCTCTGGCAGATCTTCACAAGTGACCGTTAGGCTCATGCCGTGGCCAAACGTCTGAGAAAAACCTTTTGCATGTGACCGTCCCCACGCAATAGGGTTTCCGTAGCCACCCAGTGCAGTGGTGAGTGGCCCTTGACCACGCAGCGCTTGAAGTTGAAAGCCTCGTACAAATCCTCGTTTTCTTTCTGTTTCGCAAAATTGTTGACTTACTATTGAAGTTGCAAAGGGGCCTGTGTAACTTTTTAAATTATCTCGAAAAAAGCCAGTCACAATGGCTGTTGGGTGCAGCATTAAGCCTTTTCCAAGCAGTGGGTTATTCCAGTCGTTCATTGAACTCAACAACACATTTGTCGATATGGCATTGCCCGCGAGAACCAAGTGCTCCAAGTCAATCACAAACTTCTCGCCGTTTTGAGTTCTAATTTCAATGGCTTTGGCCTGTCCAGTTGAGGTCAAAATTCTGGTTACCACGGTATGTTGAATTAATTCAACGCCTGCATGCTGCGCCGCTGCAAGGTACGCGTTGTCGGCGCTTGCACGGGCGTGTCGTGGGCATCCAATACCGCAAGGGCCACAGTTGTTGCAGGCACGTCGGGTAGTTGAATCTGTTGTTGCGATTGCGGCATCCGCGGGCCACCAATGCCAACCCAGCTGGTTCGCACCTTGTATCAGGCGTTTGGATCCCTCGCAAGACGCCAAAGGGGGGTACTGGCGAGGTGATCGAGGCGGATTGGCGGTATCGCCAGCAAGACCCGATACGCCCATCATCTGATCGTTGATGTCCATATAGGCTACCAAATCGTCGTATCCCATTGGCCAGTCTGCGGCAACCCCATCGAGTTTGTGAGGGTAAAAGTCTGAGGGTCGAAAGCGAGGAAAGTGAGCGCCCCAGCGAATCGTGCTTCCACCGATTGCATTGAAAAATGCCGGCTTAATGACACTTTGTGTATCGTCAACCGGATAGTCGGCATCATTGCAACGAATGTTTGGATTAGCGTGGAACGATTTCTGCAATGCCAACTCCCATTCTGGGGTCAGGCTCGGCGCGGCACGTTGGTTTACGTATCCGCCTCGCTCAACAATCAAGATCCTACAGTTCTTAAGGCCCGTCGCAAGCCGCCACGCAAATGCCAGGCCCGACGCCCCTGCGCCAACGATGACAATGTCAGCTGCCTTGGGCACAGAGGTGTTCAATTTTTCCAATGCAGAACGCTATATTTTTCGGGCGATCAACTCGCCCTCGTTGATCGCATCATTGACACGTCGCTGTGCCATTGCGTCACCAATCAAGTGACAGGGCTGATTTGCTACTAATTCGTGGAAGAGTTGATCATTTGCCGCACCGCCTTGCACCATGATTGTGGCGGAAATGTCTTCAAATTTAATTTGCTCGTCGGTATATAGGTCCCGTGCGATTACCATATTTTTTTGAATATTTATCAGTTCACAATCGACGTGAAATTTAACGCCGAGCCGCTTGAGCAATCCATGGACCTTTCCCCAATCGCGACTTGACGACAGGTCTGGTGAGGGTTGACTTAATTGGGTGACAAAGATGACCTGCTTGCCCTGCTGGGCCAGAATTTCTGCAACAACAGCGCCTTGGCGACCGCCCATGATGTCGAATACCAGCACCTTGGAACCCAGCTCGGGTTTGTGCTCAAGCAGTTCGGTGTAGCTGTAGACGTTAGCGTTATCCGCACCGGGAAGGCATGGACCACTCCAACGTTCAGGTCTTAGCATGGTCCATCCGTGCTTGAGCCCTGTAGCACCCGTTGCAACCACTACCTCGTCAAAGGTCTCTAAGTCCTTAGACGTAACGGAGTGATTAAGTATGACTTCCACGTCTTCCTCATTAATTCGGTCGTTAAGCCAGTCGACTATCCCTAAGAGTTCTTTGCGTGAATCAGCCTGTGCCCACCATCGAACTTGTCCGCCCAGTTGGTGCCGTGCTTCAAACAATGTAACTTGATGGCCTCGCCTTGCCAGTGTCCAACTCGCTCGCATGCCGGCAGGTCCACCACCGACCACGGCAATTTTTTTCTTCTTAGATATAGGAGGTAGTTGGTTTTCATTAAGCTCTTGCTCCTGACCCGCCGACGGATTGTGTATACAGCCCAGGGGTGCTTGCGCAAAGATACGGGACATGCACCAATTGGCACCTACACATGGGCGGATTTTCTTGTCATCGCCCGAAAAGGCTTTTTTGCCCCAATTGGGATCAGCTACCAGGGCCCTGGCCATTCCTACAAAGTCACACTTTTTTTCAGCCAGCCATTTTTCCGCCTCGTCGGGGCTAGTAATGCGCCCTACACCAACCACTGGCACCGTGAGTTTTGATCGAATGAGCGCCGTGGCATTCAATTGGTATCCGTGTTCCTGAGGGGACGTCGGATAAATGAGCATTCGATTGATATACGTTCCATGACTGAAAGAAATGTAGTCAATCAGGCCAGTCGATTCAAATTCCTTTGCAATATCCGCCCATTCATCGGGTTTGAGTCCAGCCTCGTGCCCATCATCGGAATTAAGCCGCATTCCCATGATCATTTCAGTACCAATTTCCGACCGGGTGGCATCAAGTATTTCTTGAACGATGCGCATACGATTGACTAAGCTGCCCCCATAGTGATCGCCTCTGAAGTTTGTGGCTGGCGATAAAAATTGGTTCAACAAATAGCCATGAGACATGCCGTGCACCTCCACGCCATCCAGGCCACCTTGCCTTGAGTATCGCGCTGAGAGGCGGTAGCCTTCAATGATCTCTTTGATGTCAGCTGAAGTCATCACATGTGGCATCTCCCGGTATACCCCGCAGGGTATAGCGGAGGGAGCCCAGACTGGGAGTCCATTGGTAATCCCATTGGTTTGCCGTCCGCGGTGCCACGGTTGCGACAGCAGAAGTGTTCCGTATGGGTGAACCGCATCGGCGAGTTTTTTGTACTCTGGAACCATCCGGGGATCAAACGCAAAGGCTTTGCCTTTGTAGGGTTGAGTGGTTGGGTGGGTGGCCATCGCCTCCATGGTGATAACGGCGGCACCACCCTCGGCTCTGGCTTTGTAATACGCAATATGGGCATCGCTGAAGAGATGATCTTTCACCAGTAGGGTAGCGTGCGCCGTCATCCAAATGCGATTGCGAGCAAGTTTGTTCCCAATTTTTAACGGGCTGCTTAGGATGGGAAAGGGGTCAGTGCTCATGCTTGTTGTCGAGACAGGATATTTCCACCATCCTTCAGGCGTAGGCATGAGACATGGTGATTTTGAGCGATAAGCTCTGGTTCGGGAGTTGCAGTCTTGCACACATCTACCGCCGCTGGGCAACGCGTGTGAAAACTGCAGCCACTGGGGAGATCGATGGGAGATGGGATTTCACCTTCAAGAATCAGTCGTTGGATTGGTGCGTCAAGGTCCGCAGGCAAGTGAGCCGATAGCAGTGACTGAGAGTAAGGGTGAGCGGGTTCATTAAAAAGCGCTTCTTTGGGAACCAGCTCCACAATCCGCCCCAAATAAAGAACGGCAATGGTGTCGCTGATCAGCTTGATTGTTCCCAAATCGTGACTAATGAACAAAAATCCGGCTTGGGTCTCTTCTCGTAGCTCCATTAACAGCTCAAGAATACCGGCTCGCACAGAAAGGTCTAGTGAACTGGTTGGTTCGTCAAGAATGATGAGTTTCGGGTTTGTTGCGATTGCCCGAGCGATGCACACGCGTTGCAGTTGGCCTCCAGAGAGCGCGCTGGGGGTTCGGTTGAGAAACTCGGTGCTTAGTCTGACTTTTTTCGCTAGCAGCTCGGTCCTATCTCGAAGATCCGGCTCAGACAACTTGAGGTGAATGCGAAGTGGTTCAGCAATTAAATCGCCAATCTTCATCCTTGGGTTAAGTGCGCTCCACGGGTCCTGAAACACCATTTGCATGTCTTTTCGAAGTGGTCGCAGTTCTTTGGCTGATAGCGACGTGATATCTCTGCCGTCAAACTCGATCAAGCCCTCGGTGGGATCAGTCAGGCGCAGTAGCGTGCGACCTATGGTGGATTTTCCTGATCCACTTTCTCCAACCATCCCAAGGATTTCTCCCCGGTGTATCGTTAGGTCTACGCCGTTTACTGCGTTGACGTAACTTGACGAGCGTCCGACCGAGAAGCGCTTGACCAGATTCTTGGCTTGTAAGATTGGTTGTCTCATTGGAGGGCGAAGTGACAGCGGACGGTTTGACCAGTCTCAAGGGTAATGACCGGGGGAGGAGTTCTGCATTGATCACTTGCAAGGGAGCAACGGTCTTGGCTTAAACAGCCTTCAGGTAGGTTGAACAGATCAGGAGGCTGACCTCCGAGACTGCCGGCTTCATTTAGTTTGAGTTTCTCTGGGGTGGACGCAAGAAGCTGCTTTGTGTACGGGTGTCCTGGTCGCCGAAAAATATCTGTCACTGTGCCGTATTCAACGATCTCACCGGCAAACATCACGGCGACTTTGTCGCAGTAGTGCGCGACGATGCCTAAGTCATGGGTGATGATGATGGTGCCCATTTCAAAGCGGCGCACCAGATCTTTTAATAATTCCAGGATTTGCGCTTGGACTGTGACATCCAGCCCTGTTGTTGGCTCATCTGCAATCAGCAGCTTTGGCTCGTTCATTAAAGCCATTGCAATCAAAACACGCTGAGCCATACCGCCTGACAGCTCATGGGGCCACGCTGAGAAGCGTTTCTCAGGGTCTGGAATACCGACGGCATGCATCATTGCGATGGCTTTGGATCTTGCCACTGAGACAGCACTTGCGGTGTGGGTTTGATGAATCCGGACCAATTGGTCGCCGATTCGGGTCAGGGGGTCAAGGGAGCTCTTCGGGTTTTGAACAACCATTCCGATCTCTGCGCCCCGAATATCGTTGAGATCCTCCTCTGCGAGCGAGAGAAGCTCTTTTCCAAGGAATAAGACTGAGCCGCCAACCACTTTCGCTGGGGGGCGAAGTAGGCCACAAATTGATTGAGCGGTGAGCGATTTTCCAGCCCCTGTCTCACCCACAATACCCAGAATTTCACCTCTATTTAGATTCAGGTTTACTTTGTTCAGAGCCCGTGCCTCACGGCGGTAGTTGTCAATATCGTGAAACACAAAGTGAGTCTGCAGGTCCGTGATCTTGAGGAGATTCATTTTGATGCTCTGCGGCGTGGGTCTAGGATATCTTGAATGCCGTCACCCAGCAGATTGAGGCCAAAGACGAGGAAAATGAGCGCAATACCGGGAAAGATTGCGACCCACCATTGACCGGTCACCATGAATTCGGCGCCCTGGCGAATCATTGCGCCCCACTCGGGCGTTGGGGCTTGGATACCAATTCCTAAAAACGCCAGTGTGGCGCTAATTCGAACGGCCCATGCGGCGCGCACGGCGGTCTGTGCCATCGCACCCTGAATGGTGTTCGGTAGCAGATGAAAGAACAAAATTCGCCAGGTAGGATTACCTGCGGCAATTGCACTTTCGACAAAATTTGACGAGCGCAGGGCCAATACCTCGGCTCGCACAAGCCGGGCGAATACTGGACTATCCAAAAATCCGAGGACCAGAACAACATTGAGCAAAGATTGGCCGGTCGCGGCGACAACTGCAAGCGCAAGAATAATTGATGGGAAGACCCTTAATCCATCAAAAATTCTCATTAATATTTCATCCAATGCGCCTCCACGGTATCCTGCAATTAAACCTACCGGGATACCAATTAGCACCGCAATGATTACCGCCGGAATGGCAATGCCAAAACCAAACTTTGCGCCGTAAATAACACGCGAAAAGATATCCATCCCATTACCATCGGTGCCAAACCAGTGCTCAAAGGAGGGACCTTGAAGAATCCGATTGGGATATGAGGATACAGGATCGTGCGTCATAAACCATTCGGAAAATAGCGCCAAGACGCCAAAGCACACGATGATGACAACCCCTGCGGCCGCTGTCGGGCTAAGGCGACTCAGCCCCCTGACTCGATTCGCTGTTCGTCTGGGCCAAGTGAACTGATGTGTGACAGAAGGTGGCATGTCAGTTTAGCTGTGAGCGGGGTTCAATAATCGCAACAACGATGTCGACGATTAGAAATATCAGCACAGAAAATAACGCCAGGGTCAAGACGTAACCCTGAACTGCAGTGAAGTCGCCTCGAACGATCGCATTCAGTCCATATTGGCCGAGACCACCCCACGCAAATACATACTCGATGAGTGACATGGTACCGACTAATCCAGTAATTTCAGTACCTACGAACGTGATAATCGGTGTTGCGCTATTGCGGAAAACAATCGCACGTAGTGTTTTAATCTTCAGGCCACAAGCACGAGCGTAGCGTACTGTGTCGGATGCAATGACCTCAAGTGCGATCGCGCGGGTCTGCTTGATAATTGGTGCGGCGGATACGATAGCCAGACACAGCACCGGCAAAATGAGGTGAGTCAGCGCGGAGTGGGCTGCCTCCCAGTTCGCTTCAATGAGTCCGTCAATCAGGTAGCTGCCTGTCACAAATTCAGGTGGGCTGACCATTAATGATATTCGCCCCATTCCCGGTGGTGCCCATCCGAGTAGGTAGAAAAATACAAATAACATTACCAACCCGAGCCAATAGGTGGGAATGGAAAATCCGAGCAGTGAAATAATTCGCGTAACCTGATCAAAGCGCCGATTTGGTTTAAACGCGGCTCGCAGCCCAACAGGAATTCCGATGGCTGCGCCAAGACCAATTCCCCAAAAAAGCAATTCCAGAGAGATGAATGATCTTGTGGTGATGTCTTCTAAAACCGGACGATTAGAGAGCCAGCTCTCACCTAAATCTCCCTGGATAACTTGGCCGCCATAAATGAGAAATTGTTTCCACAGGGGTTGATCTAACCCCAAGTCCTTTCGGATCATCGTGAACTCTTCAGCGGTGGCAGTTGGGCCGGCAAGCAATCCAACTGGGTCTAGGCCGCCAACCCTCACCAACATGAATGTTACAAATACAACCCCTATCAATAGGGGCAGAACCATTAAGGTTCGGCGGAAAATAAATACTGAAAAGTTCACTGTTCTCGCGATCGAGCAGGTAATTTTTAGGACAAACGCAACGTGGCGCAGCCGGTGTACGCCGACAGCGCCACGTGCTAGCCTTACTTCATCGTCAATTCACGCCAACGCTCATGCTCGTCGGGGTAGTGGACCCATCCCTGCAATTTGGGGTTCATTGCCTCAAATGTTGCTGGATAAGTGGTCAAGATCCACGGCGCATCGGTGACCCATAATTTTTGGGCTTCGTCCATCATGGCGAGTCTTTTGCCTGCGTCCAGCTCCTCGCGAGACTTGTCAATTAACTCGTCAACTCGGGGATTCGAGTATGCCGACCTATTGGATACGCCTTTTGAGTGCGATATGAGGTACATCGTGTAGACCGGATCAAGAACAATCGGCCCATCCTCCCATGTGAAGAAACACATGCTCATTTCTTTTGGCGAGCCCTTGGCGCGCATTTCTGAGGTGGTTATACGAGTGGGTTGGACTGTTACCCCAATCTTCTTCAGCATATCTGCCACTTGAATTGCAATGGGCTCTTGGTGCCAGAACGCGTCAGCATACAAAAGTTGGATAGGTTCTTTAATGCCATTCGGAAAACCAGCCTCAGCCAGCAGAGCCTTTGCTTTCCCAGGGTTGTAGTCGTACGAATAGTGGTTCGGGTTGTAACCATCGACGATAGGAGGGACCACCGACTTTGCGATGTCGGCCTGGCCAGCAAAGATCGCTTTGTTGAGGGCGTCTTTATCGACAGCATAGTTAAAAGCCTGTCTTACTCTGACATCGTCAAATGGCTTGCACTTTGGATTCATGCGAGCTGACGCAATAGACCGACCCGATGCACGATCAACCTTCACTTTAGGGTCATTTTGGAGATCAACGACTTTTTGAATTGAAGGCCGATCAATCAGATGGACTTGCCCAGTCTTGAGTAGCGTCACTCGGCTAGCCTCTGAAGGAACCTCTTTATAAATTACTCGGTCAAAATGCAATTTGCCACCAAAGTAATTCTTGTTCGCAACAAAAATTGCCTGATCATCCGGTCGCAGGGTTTGTAGGTGATACGCCCCAAAGCCGGCGGTGTTTGACTGCATCCACTTTAGACCCCATGGATCGTCAGCGGTTGTGTGTTTTTTTACCTCTGTGGAGTCATAAATTCCTGGAACATAAAGCGTCAACGCCTTCAAAAATATTGAGCTCGGCGCCGATAAAGTGAACTCGACTTCGTATTTTGACAATGCTTTCACGCCGGTGACGTTAGACACACGTGCGATAAAGTTACCCGTGCGCTTTTGGGCAAATGACTTCGCCCAACTCCACTCGACGTCTGCCGCGGTGAGCTCGTTACCGTAGGGGCTCTTAATGCCTTGGCGAAGTTTAAACACCCAGGTCTTTCCGTCGGGTGATATCTTCCAGCTTTCTGCTAGGTGAGGCTCAACAGTTGATGGGTCATTGACCATTCGCCCATCGACCATCTTCTTGCCGTAGACTACAAGATTCTCGTAGGTTTGGACCACGACATTTTGCGTGTGCGCTTTGAGGGCGTCGCCATCAAATCCCTCAGGGACTTGTGGTGAGGCGACGATTAGTGTCTCGGCAGCGGCGATGCCTGTTGCCGCAGCTATTGCGACGGATGCCGCGGCTACCTTCAGTAGCTTCATGCGTGGATTCAGCATATTTCTCATACCTTTCTTTGCGTTATCAACGGAAAACGATTCATCCCTTTTGTGGATTGAAGAACGGGACTCGAAATCCAGCCTTGACCTCGTTCAGGATGTCAATGACGTGATATTTCCCATCAATTTGACGACTATTCTGGGGTGCCGCCAGTTGGTATCGCCATCTATCGCCAAACCCAAGCGCTTTGTCAACACTGACGTAGGTTCCGCAATACACCAAGAAGTCTCGCTCGGGTACCTTATCAACTCGCTCCTTTAAGACTGTGAGGATATCAGGTGGCGATAAAAATTTATTCACCCCCACATCTTGATAAAGCTTATCGTTCACCCAGCTTCGCAGGACGCAGTCATCCCACGTTTCGGCCACTTCCTCCCAAGGCCAAAAAACAGTCGCTAGGTGATTCACGCAGGCTTGTTTCGATCCAGGAATTGAGACTGTTTCAAGTGATCGATCAGTGTGGTCGCTGCCCACACCCACGCGTATTTCATCACCAACATGAATCACAATCTCGACTTCGCCCGATGTCCTCTCGGATTGAACAAATACCGAGTCACTGGTATCCAGGGCATGCAGCCCGATTGGATAAATACGAGGCGCTGGTACGTCAAATGCGATGTGAATACCTGATTTGGCCACTTCCTGTTGATGAGCAATCGCAGTTGCCGGATCCCTGGTTGCGGATCCGAAGTTGTACATGCGCGAAACCTTTAGTGACTCGGACTTTGATGTGCCGTCTATGTGTTCAATAGTGACTGGAATTTCTCGCATGCTTATTCCTTAGTATCCGAATTCAGCTAAATCCAACAACACCGGGTCGGTTCCGGGTCCAATATGCCGCCGCCACATCCAGTACCTTTTGAGTGTTCTGCCTGATACCTGCCCTGGATCAAAAGCTTCGCGCCCGTGCAAAAATGCCAGGTTGTTCATCACCAAAAGGTCTCCGGGTTTCAAAAGTGTCTGAAAATTTAGGCTGGGACGCTCAATCACTTCGTCCAGCAAGGTCAGAGCGTCCACCTGAGAGGGGCTTAGCGCATGTCCCGCCAGCGACATGCCCGGGAAAACCATAACGTTTGCATAATGAACGTGCAATTCGTTATCTATAAATTCAAAAATTGGTTTTTGTATAGTCGGCGCACTCGTTGGCCACACATGGGCTTGTGGTGCCCGAAAGTGATATGGCTGAAAGTACTGGGGTAAAAGTTCAGGTCGTTGCCTGCTAATCTCACGCAAAACGGACAGGGCAGAGACAATGGTCGTTTCGCCGCCATGTGGTGATGAGCGGTAGCAGTACAGGCCGATGTATGCAGGCGGTCTAGGTTCAAGGCAGCCATTGTCGGTGTGTTTTGCTGAACGGTTAGCGCTGGCGCCTATTCTGGTTGGGTCGATATTTTGGCTGCCTTTATCCGCTACAGTAAACAAACGCAGGTCGCTGTTGATTCCTTGGCGCATGATTTGGCCGAAGTAATTGCATAGCGCCCATCCGACCAGTTCAAAATCCGACTCATTCAGTTGCGCCGAGAGATTGGTCTCCAAAATAAGGAAGCCCGCCCCTCGGTCCAGTTGTTCACGCATTTTCGTCATGCACCGCGCCAGCGACGGTATGCGGAAATCTTCCTGGGTCAAATGATTTAGGGTGAGGTTGTTTTGGTGTATGAAAGTCAGCGCGTCAGTTATCTCATCACACATCTCTGGTGTCAGAGAAAAGCGAATATTCTCTTCAGCAATCGCGGAATGGTTCGCATGCCAGCATCGACCCGACCAGTCATCCTCACTGGCATCTAGGAGGGTTAAGATGTTGTCGGCAGTGAGTTGGCGAGCCTCTTCAGGAACGCTTGAGTTAATTTTTAAAGGTTGGAGTGGAGCTTGTTCCACGGTACACACTCAGGTGGCAATCGACCCTGCGGGTTTAACTTGTGGCGCATCATGCACTTGGTTTCAGTGTTATGTCAATTAGTTAATTCGGCAAAGCAATACCGTCTTTCGGTTCAAAATCTATACATGGGGCAGCGCGCGCCCTGAGGTTGAGAGAATGTGGTCTGCCGCGCGCAGGGCGATCGCTTGTATGGTGTTGGTCGGGTTGACAGCCGCCGCCGTGACAAATACCGAGCCATCAATTACAAATAGTCCCCGTACATCATGGGTTTCGCCCCACTGGTTGACCACTGAACTTTCACGATCATTGCCCATCCGGGTGGTGCCCATTAGATGGAATCCAGCTTCGGGCAGAGAGTGATTTTCAATTGTCTCGTAGCAACCAGCCTGTGCCAGTGCCTGTTTTGCCTTATCCACGCCCATTGCCAACGCCTTCTTAGCTTCTTGCGGTGTGCGATAAGATATGCCCGCCGCTGGCAGACCATCATCCGCTTTCAGTTTACTGCTGAGCGTGACTTGGTTCGATTCTTGAGGCATGTCGTCCGAGCATACTGAGATGCTGTAGCCTCGGTCGAAGTGGCGTAAAAATTCTGAGTGATGGTTGACGCCCCAGGTGATTGGTTTTCCCATTGAGCCACTCGCGACCATGGCTGGTCCCTGCGTTCCGATAGCCTGAAGCTTAAAGCCACGCCTAAAGCCTCGTTTGGGGTCGGTCTCATAGAAATGGTGGCTAACAAAGCTGCCTGCTGTAATGCCTTTATGACCTGATATTGCCTCATGAAAAAGCCCTGTCACTCGGGCCAGCGGGTGAAGCATGAGTCGTTTCCCGACCAGTCCAGAGCTGTTTGCAAGCCCATTTTGATGGGATTTCTGGTACGAGAGATGCAGCAGCCGGGCTGTTCCAATTCCATTCCCCGCTAGCATTACCCGTTTGGCTCTTATGCGATGAGAGCGGCCCGCCTCGTCCAAATAGACAACGCCAGAAGCAGCGCCCGATGAATCAGTTTCAACGCGGGTAACCCGTGCGCCCGTGAGCAGTTTTGCGCCTGCGGTGATTGCTAGAGGCCAATAAACAACGTCCGTTGTGGCTTTGGCCTTTTGCGGGCAATTTAGCTCGCAGGGACCGCAGTTTGTGCATGCGCCTCGTTTGTTTCCGTAGGGCTCAGAATTGATTGCCAAATCCGCTGGCCACCACGACCAACCCAGCGCATTGAATGCGACAGCAATTCGTCTCCCTCCTTCTGAGAGTGGAATTGGCCTGAGGCGAAGGGGTGAGTCATCGGGGTAGGCTGGATTCCCCGTCAAGCCGCTGACGCCCATCATCCGCTCATTCAAACGGTAGTACGGTAGGAGCTGCTCGTATCGAATGGGCCAGTCATCACCCACTTGGTCGAGGGTTTGCGTACAAAAATCCGAAGGGTGAAACCTAGGAAAATGACACGACCACATAATTGTGCTGCCCCCCACTGCAGCACACGCGAGTGGTTTGATGTCACTGTTTTCGGAGTCAATTTCTAAATCAAATAATTGGCGACGTTGGTTTGGATTTGGGCTCCACTCGGTTTGACGAAGAATTTCCCAGTCATCTTTTGTACCTGGAAAGCTATTTTCTTCCTGCCAATTTCCACGCTCCAAGCACAGGACTCTCATCCCGCCAACCGATAGGCGCCACGCAGCAGCGGATCCTGCCGCGCCAGCACCCACAATAATCACATCGAACTGTTCCAATTTACCCGATGATTGGTTTTACTGAAGATTGACGTTACCATTAATTGGTTCAGTTTTCCAGGATGCAAGCATGTCGTTTGAAGTTGAGACGTTGTGTGACGCTATCGACAAAATGATGCGTAAGCATCTTCCACCGCATGAGGTGCGGCGCCGAGATGCGATGGCCGCTCCGCCTGACCATCTTTTCCAGATCTTCGCTGATATGGGCTTGCTTCATCTGGCTCTGCCCAAGTCAGAGGGTGGATTGGGTGTTGGATGGCAAACCCTGTCGGTGATACAGGAACGTCTGGGCTATCACGCTACTATGGCCGCCTTACTGTACAACCGTGTAACGTGCTTTGGCATCATGACGCTTCTGACGTCGGCCAGTGAAGCGTTAAAAGAGCATTGGTTGCCAAAATTACTCGCTGGAGAGGGCACATTCGCCCTAGCGCTGAGCGAATCAGCGGCGGGGAGTGATGCGGGCGCCCTCCAAACTCGGGCAGAACAATCGGGTACCAACTGGAAACTGAATGGCAGAAAAATCTGGATTAGTGGGGCATTTTCGGCGTTGAGAATGGTTGTGGCGGCGCGAACCACTTCGCAAAGCAGCGGTGGGCAAGGTGTAACGCTTTTTATGGTTGCACCCGATGCGCTTGGTGTCGAAATGACACAATTAAAAAAAATTGGCAATCACTGCTCGCTTTCTTATGACATCGGATTTCATGATGTCTTAATCCCCGATTCGGAGCGAATCGGCCCCATTGGAGCTGGCTTTGACTGTCTAAAGAAAACCCTTTTCTATGCTCGCTCGGGGCTCGCGTCTGCAGTTGTCGGTACGGGGCAGGCAGCAGTCGACGACGCGATGGCCCATGCCAAAGCGCGTCAGCAGTTCGGTAGACCAATCGGCGCTTTTCAAGCACTTTCGCATCGCTTGGCTCAAATGCAAACCGACGTAGATTTGGCCCGGCTGGTTACGCGTGAGTTAGCTAGGCATATTGATGAGCAGATTGGTGCCGATCGATTAGCGGCTCAGGCAAAGTTGGTTGCCACGGAAACTTTGAAACGCGTGACGGAGCATGGTATGCAAATTATGGCGAGCGCTGGTTACGCGGCGGAGAGCGACATGCAGCGCTATTGGCGTGACGCTCGACTGTACAGTTTTGGTGAGGGTTCGAGCGAAATCTTGTTGGATCTTATCGCTGCTGATTTGGGGGTAGGGCGGAGGTTGGCCAAATGACGACAAGCAACTTGTGGGCTATTGACACCGTGGTGAATCCCCACACTCCTGAAATTGTCAAAATGCGCCCAGATTGGTCCGGCCGCTTTCACCAAAGCAAGTTTGGGCGTGATTCATCGGTGATGGCTGGGTATACATATGAGGAAATGCTTCGCCAGATGGACGCTGCACGGATAGAGAAAGCGTTTCTGGTTGCAAACAAAACTGGGCAACTCGGTCTCACTGGGAGTTGGCACCTGCCCTACGAGATAGTGGCCGAGGCCGTTAGGCGCTTTCCTGATCGTTTTTATGGGCTGGCAGGAATCGACCCAACGGAGGGTATGGCCGGGGTGAAAACGCTGCAGCAGGGGGTTCAAGAGCATGGGTTTATTGGCGCGCATGGTTACCCGCATTGGTTTGAACTGCCCCCCGATCATGCGCGGTGGTACCCGTTTTACAGCAAATGCGTCGAGTTAGACATACCCATACTTCTGCAGGTCGGGCAGTCGTTGGTCTACGAACCTCAAAGGCCATTGCAGTCTGTGGGTCGCCCAATCACGCTGGACCCGGTAGCTTGTCATTTTCCAGAACTCAAGTTGGTGGGAATCCATGTTGGGATACCCTGGTCGGACGAAATGATTGCCATGGCGTGGAAACACCCTAACGTGTTCATCATCGCGGATGCTCATGCGCCCAAATACTGGCCGCAGAGCTTCGTCCAGTACATCGATACTTTTGGACGCCACAAAGTGATGTTTGGCACTGACTTTCCAGTTCTAACTTTTGAGCGTTATCGCGCAGAGGTAGACAATCTCGGGTTGCGCGAGGAGAGTTACGAAGCCTTTGTTCGCGGCAACGCCATTAGGGTTTTCGGGTTAGACCTATGATCCCTGACCTTCCCCATCAGACACGCTCGGTTATTACCGCCGTTCAGGAGCAAAACTTTCAGCGCATGCTCGACCTCTGTTTCACTCGGCATCCATTTTATCGCCGGCGATTTCAAGAGATTGGGCTGTTGAGGAAACACATCAAGTCTTTGAGCGACATTTCATTAATCCCGATCATTTCAAAGAAAGATTACGCAGCTGCACCCGAAGATTTTCGACTAGAGAGCGTTGGATTAGAGGAAGAAGCGTCAATTCAATGGGACGTGATGCACACGACCGGCACGAGTGGCGGGAAACCAACTCCCTTTTATTCAACTGCGTACGATTTCTACAACACACTTACTGCCAATCGCCGTGCCTTAGAAATCCGTCGCGTTCGAGATACCGATTTGGTGGCAAATTTGTGTCCCATGACACTTTATCCGTACGGTGCTTATCATCGAACCATTGCGGCAGCAAATGTGATGAAAATTCCGGTCATCAGCCCTTTGCCCGGAAAGCCATCGGCGCACTTTCATTGGTCATCCTCATTGGATGAGGTTGTTACAGCGATTGCGAAAAGTCAAGCGACCATTCTTTGGGGCGTGACTAGTTACGTTCGACGCATCTTAATCAGAGCGGAGGAAATGGAAGCTGATTTTTCAGCTGTTCGAATGGCATTTGTCACTGGCGAAGCGGTTAGTGAAGAAATGCGCCGGGACATGACTGCCCGAATGATACGCATGGGGCAATCGAATAGTGTTGTGAACATTTCTTACGCCGCGACGGAAATGCAAGTGGGGTCTGTTGAATGTTGTCCAGGCTCCGGATTTCACAACCCAGCACCCGATCATTTTTACTTTGAGATCGTCGATTCACTTACCCATAAGGGTTTACCACTGGGCGAGCGTGGTCTGTCCGTCTTAACGCATCTGGACCGACGTGGCACAGTTTTGCTCAGATACGCGATGGGTGACTATGCGGCCCTCACACAGGACCAATGCCCGCACTGTGGCAGTTGGACCGACCGATTCATTGGAATGCCTTCTCGTGCCGACGAATTGGTCAAGGTCAAGGGAATGCTTATTAATCCCGAGGTGATTACCGATTTGCTGTTGGCTGACGGTCAGATCAATGAATTTCAGGTAGTTGTCGATCGCCGCGATACATCGGACCCCCTTTCGGAGGATTGCCTTTACCTCCGGTTGGACGCTCATCCAGACGCCGACTTTGAGCGGGTTACCGAGGCGGTCAGGTTAGCGGCTGGTGTTCGGCCCGTCATTCAAAGGGTGGGTCATGCTGAGATATTTGATACAGAGAAAACGTTAAAAGCCAAGCGTTTTGTTGATATGAGAAAAAATTCATAGGGCACCAATCATGGATCTGCATCCCGTGTTTCCGAATGTATTTCGACCTCTAGCTATTGGCCATACACAAGTACGCAACCGAATCTTTGTGCCCGCCCATACGACAAACTTTGGCGAAAATAATTTACCGTCTGTGCGTCATTTGGCGTATCACCAAGCTCGAGCGGCGGGCGGTGCAGGTTTGATTATTTTTGAGGGTATTCGGGTTCATAAATCGTCGCTGGGCCGACAACAAGGCGTGAATGGTTATGAGCGAGAGGCGATTCCAAAGTTTCGGGAAATCGCGAAAGCGGTACAAGGGGAGGGGGCCAAGCTATTCGGTCAGGTATTGCATCTGGGGCGTCATATTGACGGAAATTTTGCACGGATGGCGGCATGGTCGGCTTCATCTATTCCTTGGACGGCGACAGCCCCTGCGCCACATCCGATGACCAAAGATGAAATCAAATTGGTGGTGAAAGCGCACGCAGATGTTGCGGTCAATCTTTTGGAGGCTGGGCTTGACGGCATTGAGTTGCAATTGGCGCATGGCCATTTGCTGCAGCAATTTCTTTCTCCAATTGCGAATCAGCGCGAGGATGAATATGGCGGCTCTCTCGAGAATCGGCTTCGCATTGTGCTGGAGACAGCGGAGGCGGTGCGTCATGCCGTTGGTGCAACCCAAACGTTGGGTATCAGGGTAAGTGCCGACGAATTTCTTGCGGGAGGGTTGACACTGGATGACATGTGCAAGATTGTTCCAGTGATTGCAAATGCGGTACCACTAGACTTTGTGAATGTCAGTCACTCTGCCTACCACGGAAGCTACACAATATCGACCCAGATGGCTGATATGGCTTTTTCGAATGAGCAGTTTCGCTATTTGACGGACGCCATTAGCTCCGCCCTGGATGGTTTACAGAAAAAACCAATCGTGATGAGTGTTTGCCGATACAACCGCATTGAGTTAGCTGAGGAGATGCTTGCTTCCGGCAAGGCGGACATGATTGGAATGGCTCGCGCACACATTGCCGACCCAGAAATTGTAAATAAGGCTTTTGACGGGCAAATAGATCAAACCATTCCTTGTATCGGGTGCAATCAGGGTTGCGCCGACATGCTGGCCCAGTCGCTTGCAATTACCTGTTTGGCTAACCCAAGGACTGGAAGAGAGCGCGAGTGGCCGTGTCCACCAGGTGTGATAACTAAGGTCAAAAAACCTCTGCTCGTTATCGGTGGGGGACCTGGCGGTATGCAGGCTGCGTGGATGGCTGCTCAAATAGGATGCGCTGTTACCCTTGTGGATTTGAATGACGAGCTCGGGGGAACACTGAACTACTTGAAGAAAATGCCGCTCCGTAAAGAATTTCTCAATTTTGTCGAGTGGCAAAAACAGCGAGTTAAAGAGACCGGAGTTCGATTGGAGTTGAATCGAATTGCTGATCCAACCCTTCTTGCAGCATATGCCGATCATGAGATCATTTGGGCTGCTGGCGCCCAGCCCCAGGCACAGCATCTGCCGGGTAAAGCCCAGGCGTTGGCTTTAGAAGCTGCGCTAACCCACCCTAATACGCTGGGAAATCGCGTTGTGATGGTGGATCACTTAGGGACTTGGGCTGTTGTTTCAGTTGCAGAACACTTGGCCGATTCCGGTATAGAGGTAACGCTAGTGGTACCTACCGGGATTGCCGCTTGGAAGGTTAGTGTTTACAGCTCTTTTGCGCTTCGTGAACGTCTAAAAAAGAAAAAAGTGCGGATAGTAGGTGGGTATCGATTAAGACATTTTGAAGCTGGTGTGGCGGAACTGGAGGATTTGTCTCTGTCGGGATCGGTGCAGAGCGTAAAAGCGGACAGTGTGATCGCTCCCATCGCCAGTACCCCAAACATACCTCCGAATATTGGGCGTCTGATTGTTAGCGTAGGAGACAGCGTGTCAGCTCGCACAGCACTGGAGGCCGTATATGAGGGGCATGAGGCCGCACTTTCATTGGGTGTTCAAGTCCCGTTACCGGGCAATGTAGCCACCATCGGCCACTAGGTCCGTTCCTGTGATAAACGATGCCGAATCAGAGACCAAGAAAAGTGCAGCTTGCGCTATTTCGTCAACCTGCGCGAGTCGGTCTATTGGGTGTGCTGCCCTTAAAGCACGCTCGGCGCCTTCATCAGACCCGAAAATGGTCTGAAGGCGTGGCGTCAGCACCGCACCTGGAGAGAGCGCCACAACGCGGATGTTATCTTTTGCATGATCTAGAGCCATGGCGCGTGTAAGTTGCAGTAAGCCCCCTTTTGTTGTGCAGTAGGCTGCCGCCCCTTCAACAGCCACATGACCAAGTTGCGACGCGACGTTGAGTATCACGCCTCCACCAGCTGCTTTCATTTGTTTAATGGAAACCCTTGCTAGAAGGAAGGCACCCGTAAGGTTCACTGCCAGTGCACGGTTCCACTCTTCGATAGGCAGCTCGGTAATTGGCGCTCGTTGTGTTACCGACGCAGCGTTGTTGACCAAGATTGTGATTGGCCCATGCAGATCAATGATGGGCTGAAGCGTTTGCTCAATTTGACTCGGATCTGAGATATCCAAAGTTGCTGTTGCTGACCCACTTAATTCTTTTTGAAGAGTCATGATTCCTGATGGATCTTTGTCCACAAGAATCAATTTGGCGCCTGAGGTGAAAAATAATTTTGCGATTTCTCGTCCGATTCCTTGCCCGGCACCGCTGATAAGCGCAGTCTTTCCCGCTAAAGTTTGATGCATGTAATCTCAGTCGTCTCGAATTAGTTAAATTAGGTGTCTTGCCTGGCGAGGCAAATCTCGTGTGCTGTATTTTCCTCATAATTTGAGGCCCAAGCCAAACTGAGGTCGTTATGGCCTGCTTCACCTCCCAACCGATGGCTTTTAAAGTGCGTTAGTCGGAGCCCGTGTGTCCTACTCTGGGCGGGTCAGTTTTCAGTGCAAATCCCGGGTCAGGTTTCAGTGCAAATTAACACCCTTTAACTATGTATCTAGCCATGTGAAATAGGTTGTCATCTAATGACTTCTTTGAGCCACAGTACATCTCGGTAAGCGAACATGCCAATAACGACTGTCGGGGGGACGGAAGAGTCGCAAGACACTCGGATAACCTTTGATGGTGTGTGTTGACATAGGCTGAGTCTAATTTCTATAGATCTCAGTTTCATTCACAAAATCTAGACAACCAAAAACCTGCTAAGAGAAACTTAACAGGTTTCTCTGTTAGAGAATGCCAAAAAAGTTACGTAAGTCTGTGATTTTATTGGTGGGGCATGACCCATCATATTCGTACGTGTTGATAACATTCAGGCCTTATCTTGCGCAACAAATACCAGCACATTGCGCAAGGCGGCCGCGAAATACAGCTCATAGCCCTTTTGCTC
>Ga0181581_10000383_pt1 | contig 32839 bp, 31 predicted proteins | sample 071ome_22_FD_132433 | JGI IMG/M metagenome (GOLD analysis project Ga0181581, IMG submission 132433) | Coastal salt marsh microbial communities from the Groves Creek Marsh, Skidaway Island, Georgia - 071404AT metaG (megahit assembly) | ecosystem: Environmental > Aquatic > Marine > Intertidal... | reverse complement strand
CGACTGCGCCTGCAACTCATCTTCACGAGATCGCACTTGCGAAACCAGGTCACTGACTTCCTGCTCACGAGCCTCCACCTGCGCGATTTGCTCACGAACTACCGCTTCACGGGACTCAACATCCGCGGACTTCGCCTCAAACTCCTGCTCCAAACTCACCCGAGCAGCAGCCAACTCCTCCTGCGCCAACGCAAGATCCCGACGACCCTCCTCCACCGCAGCCCGCCGCTGAGCAACATGATCCTCCAAAAGCCGTAGCCGCTCACCACGACCATCAACCTCAACCTCAAAAGCCTCCACCGCAGCCCGCTGCTGAGCAAGGTCACTACGATCACGCTGAACTTCGTCCACGAAAGAAGAAATTTCGCTTGCTCGTACGTCCAACTCGCTGTCTCGATCATTGGCTTGCAACTCACGAGACTTCAGATCTTCGTCACGGACCCTAAGCTCCGTTTCCTTAGTTTCTAGAATTTCGGAACGCTCCAGGAGATCATTCTCGCGTACATTCAATTGGTCCTGCTGTGACGTCAGCTTGACCAGAAGGTGATCCACGTGCTCCTTGGCGTCCTTCACTTCCGCATCAATCTGCTCTTGACGCGAAGTCCACGCTTCCTGCCGAGTATGGAACTCCCTCTCGGACTGCGCTAGTTGATGACGAGCAGTAGTCAGTGCTGCAGAATCATCATTGATCTGCTTTTCACGGCTATCTAGGTCACTTTCTCTTTTGACACTTGAACTTTCGAGTACGTTGAGAGAAGCCTCTCGGTCTTCCAGAGACTTTTCTAGCTCCAGGAGTTCGCATCTTTGTTCGGACAACGCATTTTCAGCTTGCTTGAGCTCCTCCCATTCACGCTCAAGCTTGGCAGCCGCCGCAACAACGTCCGAAAGCTTTTCTTGTAATTCGCTTTCTCTCTTTGCACGATCGTTGGTCAATCCAGCGAGCGCCTCTTCCCGTGCAACGACAGCTGATTCCCTCGTATCCATCTCTGATGCTTGGATCCGCATCTCCTCTTGGCGTTCAAGCAACTGTTGTTGTTGCTGCGCAAGAGCGGTCATTAAGCCCTCCAGGCGCTGCCTTTCCGCAGTTGCAGCCACCGATTCTTGACCCAGGGCCAGGCGGAGAGACCGCGCTTCCTCATCCTCGTGGGATAACTCGGTCGCTCTGGCTTGTATCTCGATTCGTGCCGCTTCTAGCTGCTCACGAAGCGCCTCGAGTTCTCCCCGGTAAGCCAGAAGTTCATCACGCTCAGCTTGAAGACTCGCGCGTTCATTGTCGAGTTGTATGCGTGCCTCAGTAGATCGTCCAGGTGCGTCCAGTGCTGCTTCTATCGGATCAGGGGAGACTGCGGAAGCCTGACCTTCCTGTGACTGAGGACCAGGGACTTTCTCCGTATGGCTTGGTAGCGCGCTTGAAGGCATCTCCGCATGATTGGCAGTGTTCTTGCGGACTCCGGGAATGGGGAGCGGGTCCATGGCCTCGACTACTCGAGCAGCAGGAGGCACTTCATCCTGAACGGCATCACTGTCACCGTCGGAGATGGGGGCAGCGTTGACCGTGGGTGCGGAGTCTGCAGGGGTGGACGGTACTTCTTCGTCATCGACACCACCGTCGCTAGACAGGAGATCGCGGAGTCGTGACTGCTGGTTGCTCGTGGCGATGAGCATCCGATCAGAAGGTGGACGCGAGGGATTCTTCTTGCCGGAGAGCCGTCCAATGGTGCGTGTCCACCGGCCTGATTCGTGAGCAGCGATATCGTCTTCATTCAACAGCGGTGCCAGTGATGACTTTCGATCCGGGTCTTTGGCACTTGCATCCACCGCGTAACTGCTGTTGAGCTCATTGGCTTGCTTAAGAAGTTCACGCGCCCATTCTTGGGTTGATGCTGCGGCTTGATCGTTTTGACTGCGAGTTGCTAGTTCCGTCAGTGAGATATCACTCTTCTTCTTCTGGGCGTTAATTCCAGCGATGATGTCGGGATCGCTGATTTCGATAGTGACTTCGTAATGCTGCTTGGCGAAGAAGCCAGCCATACCGCCCGATCGGACCTGCTCGGCCTGGATAACCCGAAACTCACGCCCGTAGTTGGCCTCCACCTCACGGAGGATTGCGTCCAGATCCGGACCCTCAAGCAACATTTGCAGGCTCATTGCCCACCGTCCCTACTGTTTGAATGTCAACTGATCCACCAAGTTCGGCGTACGAAACGACCGACAGTCGCGGAAATTCATGTCGCAACTGTCGATGTAGGGCTGCCCGCAACTGACTTGCGCACACCAAAACCGGCGATATACCTGATTCTTCCGCGCCGGTAACGAGCGCTCCAATGTCCGCGCTCATCCGGATCAGGACTGATGCATCGATCGCAAGTGTTTGACCGTCTTGTCCGGAGCGCGTGGCAGCCAAGAGGCTTTGCTCGAATGTAGGCTCCAGGGTGATGACATGCAAGACCCCGTCCATCGCAACACTCGTGGTAATGGCAGACCCGAGGACTTCGCGGGCAGCCTCCACCATCCCCTCCGTGGTTTGGTTGCCCATCCGAATTGATGCGGACATTGCTTCGAAAATCCGCGCAAGGTCTCGAATGGCGACTCTTTCGCGCAACAATCCTTGGAGAACTTGCTGGATCTCACCCAAGGTCGCCTGGGCTGGTGTTAGTTCCTCCACCACCGTCGGCTGTGTTTCTTTCAAAGAATCGACGAGCATCTTCACGTCTTCGCGCGACAAGAGTTCAGCAGCGTGCTTGCGAACCGTCTCTGCTAGATGTGTTGTCAGGATGGAAGCGCGGTCGACGACTGTGGCGCCCATCAATTCGGCCTGGTGTTGGAACGCCACCGGAACCCACCTGGCGTCGAGCCCGAAAACCGGTTCCTTGGTTTGCTCACCGGGCAGCGAAGTCAAGTCATCTCCAATTACCAACACGTGTCCGGGCGGAGCTTGGCCCCGCGCAACCTCAACACCATGCAACCGGATGCGGTAGGTCGATAGAGGTAGCTCTGTGTCATCTCGTGTGCGAACCGTGGGGAGCACAAGGCCCAACTCCATGGCGAGTTTGCGGCGGAGTGCCTTGACCCGCACGAGAAGGTCGCCCCCGGAGTTAGCGTCAACCAGGTCGACGATGTCGTAGCTAAGTCCGAGCTCGAGGGGATCCACTCGAAGATCCTGAACGATGCCCTCTGGCGTATCGGGTGCTGCTTTGCCGGCCGGCAGGGCGGCAGGCGTGTCGCCACCTTCAATGGCTGCTGCGGACTCGGACTTCGCCCGAGGAAGCCGTTGACCTAGGAAAATCAATCCACCGCCGATCAGCAAGAACGGCAAAATCGGTATGCCCGGGATGAGGGCAAGGCCAGCCATGCCACTGCCCGCCAGGATCAAGGTGCGACGTTGGCCAGAGAACTGTTTCACAACATCGGAAGACATATCGCCTTCCGTTGTCGCCCGGGTGACCATCAAGCCGGTGGCAACCGACAGCATCAACGCCGGGATCTGTGCAGTCAGCCCATCACCGACGGTCAGCAAGCTGTACGTTTCGATTGCCTCGCTGAAACTCAGTCCGCGCTGGGCCACGCCGATGGCGATGCCGCCGACCAAGTTGATGATGGTGATAAAAATCGCGGCGATCGCGTCGCCTTTGACAAACTTCGAGCCACCGTCCATGGCTCCGTAGAAATCAGCTTCAGCGCCGACTTCAGCGCGTCGCCGGCGAGCTTCGGCATCATCAATCAGTCCCGCGTTGAGGTCCGCGTCGATAGCCATCTGCTTGCCCGGCATCGCATCGAGGGTGAATCGCGCACCCACTTCAGCGACGCGTTCTGCACCCTTCGTCACCACGATGAACTGGATGACGACCAGGATGAGGAAGATGACGAGCCCGACGATGATGGATCCACCGATGACGAAATTTCCGAAAGCCTCCACGATCTCGCCCGCGTAGCCGTTGAGCAGCACCTGACGGGTGACGCTGACGTTAAGACCGAGACGGAACAAGGTAGCAACGAGCAGCAGCGCCGGGAAGGTCGCAAAGTCAAGGGGTTTCTTGACGTACATCGCGGCCAGCAACATCGTGAGGGCCGCCGCGATATTGAAGGCGATGAGAATGTCTAGAACAAAGGGCGGCAGAGGGATGATGAGCATGACGATGACCAGGATCACGGCGAATGGCACCGCGAATTGGGTCAAGCGCAGATTCCGCACAGAGGCCCCTTGTGTCGGGAGTTCCATCCATGGGATTGCGTGCCTTCCTGGCAGTACCCTCATCGGCAGCCCCGGATCGGGGTTTAGGGAAAATCAGATAAAAACTGTTCGATCTACATCCCGGGCGCTGTGCAATCCGACATGGACCCCGCGCTTCTTCAAGGTCATGATGAAAGCCAAAACCCTGGCAACCGCCGTGTAGAGGTCGGCCGGGATCTCGGTACCGATTTCGCAACTGCGGTACAGGGCCCTCGCTAGCGGCACATCCTCGACGAGCGGCACCCGATTCTCGGTGGCTATTTCTCGGATTCGGGCGGCCATGACCCCGGCTCCCTTGGCGACAACCCTCGGTGCCCCCATGGCCTGGTTGTATTTCAGGGCCACGGAGACGTGGGTTGGGTTGACGAGCACGACGTCCGCCATGGCCACGTCCACCATCATTCTGTTGCGGGATGCCTCGAGAGCGCGCTGGCGTAGGGCCGCCCGAAGCAGCGGATCGCCCTCGGACTGCTTCATTTCCTCCTTGACTTCGCGCTTGGACATCATTAATTGCTTGCGCACTCGTCGTTGGCTCACGAAGTAGTCGGCGATTGCGATGGCTAGGCCTGCTGCGATGACCACCTGTACGAGACGGGTTCCTTCAGCAGCGGCAGTCTCAGCAAGCGTGGAAAGCGAAAGCAACCCAGATCCGAACACGATTTCCACGGTCCTGGTGATGACAATCCACAGCACCAAGCCAATGACCGTAACTTTGAGAATCTGCTTGACCAACTCCCAAAGGCCTTGAGTACCAAAGATTCTCTTACCGTTTTGCTGAGGACTGATCTTGCTGGTTTTCGGCGCAATTCGCGCGAGATGGGGTCGCGCACCCCCTTGCGCCCAGCCAGAAACCTGCGTGACGAGCAGGATGGCGACCAGCAGAGGAACTGTGATCAGTGAAACTGCGATGAGCCCGGGCCAGACAATGCCGGTCAAGCGATTGATGCTCGGCTCACTAGCCACGTCCGGAATCATCTCCAGAAGTTGCTGCAACTCATCCGAGACGAACCCAATGTATAAAGGGAGCAGGAAACTGAGGGCAAGTAGCCCCGTCCAGGCCGCAATGTCAGTAGACCGTGGCACCTGCCCCTGCTTCGCACCTTCCTTAAGTTTCTTCGGGGTCGGTTGCTCAGTCTTGTTAGCGGAATCGTTTTCGGCCATGTCACCCCCCCGCTATTCCTCGCATCGCATCGACGGACGCATCCGTCAAACCCGCGAGCATCGGGCTGATTTGGGGAATCGCCACCCCGACCAAGAGGAGCGTCAGCCCAATCTTGACCGGGAAGCTGAGAACGAAAAGGTTGATGGTCGGCGCAACACGCGTCAGCAGACCAAGACCAATATCCACAATCAGCAGGATCGCGATAATTGGTCCAGCGATTTGAAGTGTTGCCAAAAAGGACATGCTCAACGCTTCGGTCAAAGTCATCGCGGTCAACTCAACGCTTAAGCCTGCGCCGATTGGTAATGCTTCAAATGTCAATGAAAAGCCAGCCATGATGATCAAGTAGGCGCCTGAGACCAAAATCAACACACCGGCCAAGAGGCGATACACACGCGAAATCACAGATGCTTGCTGTTGCATGAGCGGGTCGTAAGCGGAAGCAAGCGCAAAGCCACCGGTGACGTCGATCACAGCACCTGCGGATTGGATGGCGGACAGTAGTGTCAAACAGACCAATCCGAGCGCTACTCCGATTGCGACTTGCAGGGCGAACTGAAGCAGCAGATCGACAGGCGCCAACGAGATGCCCCCCGAAGCCGCAATCGCCGAGGGTGTCATGGGAAGAGCGAACGCCAGACCGGTGATCACTCGAACGAGGGGTGGCAGGAAGGCTCCACCGAACGGAGGGGTCAACCACACCCATGCTCCGACCCGGGCGAAGACCAGTAGGTAGCCGACGATTTGCTCGGTCGTGATTCCTAGTTCAAACAAGGAAATTCCTAGCCGAGCATGCCGGGAAGTAGTTCGAACGAGTTGCGCGTGAAATTCACCAGGGTTTGCACCATCCAACTTGCCGCGATCACCAGCGCAATACCGACCCCGATGATTTTTGGGACGAACGACAACGTCTGATCTTGCAGGCTTGTGAGACCTTGAAACAGGGATACAGCCAGGCCAACAACAAGGGCCGTGATCAATATGGGGGCGGCTAGCATCGCAGCAGTCCACATCAATTGTGTTGCAAGCTCGACTACATACGCTTCACTCATAGTTCACCTACGTGTAACTATTCACAAGAGACGACACAATCAGAGCCCAGCCGTCGACTAGGACGAAAAGCAGCAACTTGAACGGCAATGAAACCAGGACCGGCGGAAGCATGATCATGCCGACAGACATCAAGCCCGAGCTGACGACCATGTCTATGATCAAGAAAGGCAGGAAGATCACAAAACCGATGATGAAAGCCGCCCGAAGCTCGGAGAGAATGAAGGCAGGGACGAGGGTGGTCAATGAGACGTCGGCTGGGGTGGCCGGCGGTGCCTCATTGGAGATATTCACCATCAGGGCAAGTTCCTCGGGGCGCGTGTTCGCAAGCATGAACTGCTCCAGCGGAACTCGCGCCAGGTCGAAGGCTTGACCGAAATCCAAAGATCCGTCGAGATACGGTTGAAGTGCGTCAGTGTTCATGACCCCGAGAACCGGAGACATAACGAAGAAGCTAAGGAAGATGGCCAGCCCGGTCAGCACCTGATTGGGCGGAACTCCTTGAAGCCCCAATGCGTTTCTGGTAATCGACAAGACCACAATGATTTTGGTGAAACTTGTCGTCATCAGCAAGATGGCCGGGGCAACCGCCAGAACGGTCAAAGACAGCAACAAAACAATCGCGCTGGCGGGCCCTTCTCCGCTGGTGAGATCAGGAAGATTGATGGAAACGGCCTGCGCGGGGGAAGCAGCGATCAGGGAGATTGCGCCGAAGCCTAAGCCGACACCACCGGCCGCAGCGATTCGCCTAATGGCGCTCATGACCGCGCGGTCTTGTCTTTGACCAGGTCAGCGAGTTGACGCCACGTTGCTGGCGATAGAACCGACCCCGCGAGCGCACTCTGATTCGATGATCCAGATCTGGATACCGAGTGCTGACCGACCACAGCGCCCGGAGCTATCTCGGCCGCGTACTCATTAAGCTGTCGTTGACTGACTAACGCATCGATATCGATAACGGTGCGTTCCTTCTTTGGTTCATCATTCTCGACCGGCAGATCCACGACAGATAGCAGTGATACCTGCGTATCCGTCGCACCAATCAACAGTGTCTTGTCACCCGCTTGTACGAGGAGAACCGCACCCTTCTTCGTGACAGGAATCTTGGACATAATCGTGACTGCGCCAGCGCCGGCAGGGCTCACACGCTTGCGTACGCGGGCCAGGGCCCAAATCAAACCAAGGACGATGGCGAGCGAAAGTACAACCCTGAGCGCCAACCAGAACGTATCCACGAGATTTGGTGTCAGTCTCGTTTAGTCCTGAGAAACAACAGCTGTTACGCGGAAGCCGAAGTGATCTTCGAGAACGACAATTTCGCCACGGGCGAGCAGAGTTCCGTTGATGTACATGTCCAACGGGGCCCCAACCTCGCGATCCAACTCAAGAACCTGACCTGGCTGAAGTTGCAGCAGATCACCGACCGGCAACTTGGTGCGCCCGATTTCAATGGTGACCTCCATTTGCACTCCGGCCAGGGCGTCGATCTGCTTCGGCTGGACGGCCGCACCACCAGACGCGGCCGTGGGTGCCGGTGCTGCGGTGGGTGCCGGTGCTGCGGTGGGTGCCGGTGCTGCGGTGGGTGCCGGTGCTGCTGCCGCTTCGTGAGCGGTGGAAGGTTCGTTCACGGTGGCGTCTGCTTGTTCTTCGCGCGGTGCCAAGAACACGAGAACGGCACCGACGGTCCCACTTTCGGTGACGAGAGGAACACTGATATCTGCCTCAATCGTCGGATGCCCCGAGGCAGCCGCTGGGGTGGCTATGTCGGAATCAAGCACCTGACTCATAGCGTCGATGGCGTCATCAAGGTGCGCGACCAAAGTCTCCGAATCGGCGATATCCGGGGATGCACCCTCAAGCAAGGTGACCATCATGCTGGCATTAATCGATCCGCTCACACCAAGGACAGCTATAGCCGAAGCAGCGCTGAGATCTAGATCCAGCGTCGAGGTGACCGGATCGCCATGCGTCACCACCGTGGTCACGGAGAGCGCATCGCACAGAGCCGGCATAGACATGCGCATTTGCTCGACGATGGTTGCCATCAGCGACTCTTCATATGTACTCGACATCGTTACTCCCTGCCGCTTTCCACTACACGGATGGCCACTCGACCGCCCTCACTTCCGGGAACTCCATGTGCGAAGACCCGACCGGAACTTGTGATCTCCCAGGGTGCGTTCACGGGATGGGAAAGCTGGAATACATCTCCCACAGTGATCCCCATGAAATCAAGCAACCGTCCTCCCGTGGGACGAAGGCGCACCGAGACGTCCACCGGTGCTTTGCGCACGCGGCCCTCGAGTGCTTGCTTGAATCGATCCTGCTCTTGGGAACTTCGCGCCGCTCTCTTCGCAGCGAGTGCTTTGTCCAAGAACGGCAGGATCGGGGCGAGTGGTAGGACCAGCGTCGGACGAAAGACCAGTTCGCGGAATTCCAGCTTGAATGTGGCAACCAAGACCTGATCCCCGACAGCTGCCGCGTGGGCAAGTTCCGGTGATGCGACGTGAGACGCCAAGGAGGGATTCCACGCGATAACGCCGTCGAAGCTGTACTTCAGGGCGCCGATTAGCTGTTGACCCGTGTCATCAACCATCGCAGCTTCAATTTCTGTCAGACCGCGCTCGGGTTGTTCGTCGTCACCGGGACCGCCAAGTTGGAGATCGACCATGAGCATGGCCAAGTCGCGGGGAATGTGCAGCAGCCCTCCAACCTCGATCGGGGACAGCGAGGCGACGAGGAGGACGGTCTCTTCCGGCAGGGTCGCAATGAAGGCCCCATACGTGGCCTGTTGCAAGGACTCCAGATCTTGACTGGTCGGAATTCGAAGGCGCGAGGTCAGTTGAGTCGCCGACTGGTCAGCGAACGTTTCGAGCAATTGATCGAGTAGTCGACCGTGGTCTCGGGTAAATTTCGAGGGGTTACGAAAATCGTAGAGTTCTACAGCCGCTCCACTTGGCGACGCATACTCCGACCCGGATTCCATGCCAGAGGCATCGGCAGGTGCCCAGAGGACCTGAGGCTTTCACGCCAGTCAATTTCAGGTCAGTTCCTTCTGACCCTCGAGCCCTGAGGGAGCAGCCCGATAGTTAAAGATCGCTTCTCATCCGTGGCGACCCGGCATAAGCCTTACTGCATAACAAACTCCGTGAAGTAGATGTTGGTTACTTCGGGACCGTAGCCATCAATAACACGGGCCACGAGCTCCTCTTTAAGCTGCTGTCGACCATTGCTGGTGGAGATCATGTTCATGTCCTGGTCGCTGAAGACTTCAATCGCAGCGTCCAGTGCCATGGCCCCGTTCATCTCGGTGTCACCGCCTCCGTGGCCTCCGCCGCCACCTTCGTGAGTGGTTTGCAGCGCCATTCCCAGCTTCAGGAATCGACCGTCTTTGAGGTTGATGAAGATCGGCTCGAGGGTGACGACCTCTCCCATGACAATCGGCTCAGGCTCAGGTTGAGCCTGGGCACCCGATTCTGCGGTTCCCGAGTCACTGCCGAGGAAGAAGTAAACTCCCCCGCCGGCAACCACCAGCAGGAGGACGACGATCAATATCGTCGACCGAGACAGACCTTTTTTACTTTTGCCCTTCGGCTCCGCTGCCGAGTCTTCAGTTGCCATCTGTCACCTCATTTGTAGGGATCGGCAGCCGCGGGGCGGCTATGAGAAAAACCACCGGAGAACCCATCATCAACCCACCTCGAGGTCGGTCTCGGAAGTATTTATTCGAGACCCCGACAAAAGGGCCCTTTGCTCGTCCGTCAGGCTGCTGGTGACAACGATAGCCACCCGTCGATTGAGGCGCAGGTGATCGGGGTTCGTCTCCGGCACCAACGGCGCGGTATCCCCGTAGCCGGCTACGTGCATCTGCTCTTCGGGGATGCCCACTTGCTCGCTCAGGAACCGAGCCACGGCCCCTGCTCGGGCGCTCGACAACTCCCACTCGCTCGGGAAGTTGATGGGCTCGACCGGGGCGGTATTCGTGTGGCCCTCAATGATCAGTTTGTTTCCCTTCCCCTCGAGGGACGGTGCAAGGGCCTTGATGATCTCTGACCCACCAGTCTGCAGGGAGGCGCTGTGGGGAGGGAAGACGACGTCGTCTGTTAGCAGGGTTACGACGAGTCCACGCTCGTCTCTGCTGAGAACCACTTTTCCGGTCAGACTGGAGTCACTTACGGCAGTAGCCAGCGACTCTTGCACCTCATCAAGGGCTGCTTGGTCTGCGTCAGCAGCGGCCTGAGCCGACGCGACGGCTAATGCCGCCTCCGTTGCCTCGGCGGAGCCCTGGGATGTCATTTGCCCCGCGACCTGGTCCCGTAACGGCGGCATGATGTTCGGGGACACGATGGTGGGAGCGTCGATTGGTGGTGACTGGTTGAGGGTGACGTTATCTCCCGCCTCCGGCAGGATGCTCATGTTGCCGTCTGATGCATTCACCACGTTTCCAAAGGCGACAGCCAGTGATCGGGAGACTTCATCGAACTTCTTTTGATTCACCTGGCTGATGGCGAATAGCAGGACGAAGAGGGCAAAAAGGAGGGTGACCATGTCGGCGTAGGAAATGAGCCAGCGTTCGTGATTTTCAGGCTCTTCGTGGATTTCGCGACGAGCCATCTCTAGGCCGCCTTTTCGATGTCTCGCATCACGTCGGTGGGGAGGAGGGCCCGTAGGCGTCGCTCCACCATTCGGGGATTAGCTCCGGACTGGATTGCGAGTATGCCCTCGATAATGACTTCGCCCTGAGTGGTGTGGAGTTCGTTCAGGAGTTTGATCTTGGCGGCGAGGGGGAGCCAAAAAATGTTGGCTGACAACACTCCCCACATGGCGGCCACGAAAGCGGCTGCAATCAAGCCGCCGAGTTCGTCGGGATTGTCCAAGTTTCCGAGGACCGTGACGAGGCCAAGAATCGTTCCGATAATCCCGATGGTGGGGGCGTATCCCCCCATCTCGGTGAACAATTTGGCGTGCCTGCCGCCATAAACCGTCTCACCGTGTAATTCCGCTTCCAGGATTCTCGCTAGGTCCTGGGGGTCGGTGCCGTCGATCGCCAACTCAAGCCCTCGCCTGAGCAGTGGACTTTCTAGATCATTAATGGTCGCTTCCAAAGACAACAGGCCGTCGCGCCGAGCGATGTTGGCACAGTTGACGAGCGTCTCCATAAGCTGGTTGTACTTCGGTGGGCCGGTGACCAACGCTTTAGCTGCAGCCTTGAACGACGCAAGCCACAGGCCGAAGGACATACCTGCAGCGCCGATGAAAAGAGTGCCGCCGAAAACGAGCAACATCGGTGGAATGAGAAGGATTGAGGCCGCAGATCCACCCTCGAGCGTCAGCACCACCATCACGATGCCGAAGGCGACGACGATTCCGATGAGGGTGATGGGATCCATAGTTACCGCCGTGTCGTTAGCGGAACGACGTTGGGATCGTCGGGATTGTCCGAAGCGATCACAGAGTCGGCGACCTCACTGGCCAGCGCGAGGACGGTGGCGCGGTCGCGTCGAATGGCATCGATGATGTCACTGAGCGTCTCGCTCACCATGAGATGTTTGCCGTCGACCAGCGTGATATGGGTATCCGGAGACTCTTCGACACGTTCAATCAGATCCGGGTTCAGAGCAAAAACTTCCCCGTTAATCCTTGTCAATGTAATAATGGCGCTTCTCCTCCCTATCATGTCGTCGCAAATGCCCCGCCTCAATGGCACTATCGTCACACCGCTCGGAAAGTTGAGCAATACCGCCTTTCAGGCAGCACAAAAGGACTATATCGGGCAAAGCGAGCATGACTCGGGGCGGTCTCCCTACGACGACCGCCCCGAGTTCGTATACTGCTAGCGCTTGATATTCATGAGCTCCTGAAGCATTTCGTCGGCTGCCGTCAAGGTCCGCGAATTCGCGGCGAACCCTCTCTGCGCCACGATCAAGTTCGTGAACTCGCCGGCGAGGTCAACATTGGACATTTCTAACGTGCCGCCCTGAATCGAGCCGCGGCCATCGGACATCGGTTCACCAATCAACGGCACCCCTGAGTTCACGGTGTTGCGGTACGTCGTATCGCCCACCTTCTCAAGAGCGTTGGGGTTATTGAAGGTTGCCAGGGCCAACTGGGCGATCGCCTGCTTCACGCCATTGCTGTAAACACCGATCAACTGGCCGTCGCTGGTGGTCGTGAAGGTCGACAGGGCGCCCACGCCCTGCCCATCCTGAGCCGTCACCGCAAATGAACTCGGTGACGCGTATTCAGTCAGACCGGTAATGTCGACGACAAAATCTTGCCCGTTAGCAATATTGCCGGCAGGAACGTTTCCACCAGTGACCGTAATCGGGTTCGCTTGACCGCCGTCCAGGGCGCCCGTTGCCGCGTCGAAGGCGATGGCGACAGTAGCGCCACCATTAATCGACATCGTGTATGCGTTCGCACCGGTCTTCGTGATCGTTGCCGTGGCCGTGGCCGGTACCCCAATCGCGTCGTAGACGGTGATGGCGCTCGTGACAGTACCTGCGTTGGCAAGCGTCGAAGGAATGTTGCCTGACACAGTCATGGCGTCGGAGGCAACAGGGGCAATGTACGTCGACACTGGCAAAGAAATATCGCCGATAACGCCATTGGCATCGATCGCGCCCGTTGCATCGGCTGTCCAACCTTGAAGGATGCTGCCATCCGGGGTAACGAGTTGCCCATCCGCATCTGTCGTGAAGGCACCAGCACGAGTGAACAGGTTCTCCGTGCCGTTATTGGCAACGAAGAAACCATCACCTTGGATCATGAAGTCCGTTGCGACACCGGTCAATTGCGCTGAACCTTGATTGAAGTTAGTGGAAACTCCGGCGAGGGCTACGCCGAGTCCAATCTGAACCCCGTTCTGGCCGCCTTGATTCTCGACAGCCACTCCAGCTGCAACGGGGGCAGCAGGGGACTTAACAGCCTGAGAGATAACCGACTCAAAGACTGCATTTTGTGCCTTGAAGCCGGCTGTATTGACGTTGGCAATGTTGTTGCCCACTACGTCCATCATCTGCTGATGAGAACGTAGTCCGGTGATCCCGGAAAAGATGGAGCGAAGCACTGTGTACCTCCGTTTGGCGTTCGGTCAAGCCGCGCGACCCGACCCTTGGGTTGATAACGCCATCCGTGGCAGTTAGTCATTGAGCGAACGTGTCCCTGTCGCTCAGGCTATTCAATTGTGAAGGGGTAGCGGCTCATCCCGATCTGTGAGCCACGTGGACGTTGTTTCTGCCTCACCCCACTTCTTCGGTGGGCTCATCCGGATCAGCACCCACATCGGAAGCATCAGGACTGGAATCGCTGAGTGGTTCAACGGACTCCGTCAAGGTGGAGTCGTCCTGCACGGGCGATTCATCGGGGGTGGCATCAACGCCGGCAACAGATGCATCGGAATCGCTGGTGGACGTCGAACTCTCCCGTAAAGCTTCGATCAAAGCGGGCGCGAGAGAAGAGGCCAGCGATGGCCCCAGAGCACTCACCGCTTCAGAGACGCCGAGTTCGGACGCACTACCAAACACCGTGGTTACGTTCTCCAAGGCGACCTGTTCACCATTGATGATCAACGTCTGGCTGTCGGGCGTGTACTCAGCAGACTCCACCACGCCCTGCACCGGAATCCCCGACGCGTCGACATAGGTGACCTGCTTACCCACCAGTTGGGCGGCTTGCATCTGCATCTGACTCGTCATGGAACTTTCGCCCTGACTTGTCAGGTCCGCCAACTTTTCCACCATGGTGAACTGCGCCGTCTGTGCCAGGAACTCAGCACCGTCAGCAGGATTGAGCGGATCCTGATACTTCAGTTGCGCAACGAGCAATTTCAGAAAGGCATCCTGCCCGAGTTCATTGTTGGAATCCTTGGACCCGGGAACTTCCCGGGTACCCATCTGACTCAAGGGTGCCGGTAGAGAACTCACGGGGTTAGTGGTCATGGCGGAGACTCCTTGCATAGAGGTACTTCCGGACAACGGGCTTACACGCGGACATCGACACGACCCCCCGAGATCACTCCGTCGCCAACCGTCGGATCACCTGCACTTCCGAAACGCCCAGTCGTGGGTTCGGTTGGCCCTCTGTCGACCGAGTCGACGCCGACTTCTCGAGCCACCTCCCGCTCATCATCACCAAACGAGGATGGATCTCGATCAACCTGACTGTCCACCAAATCCAGACCCGACTGAAGCAGGTCCTCGCGAAGTTCCGGCATGGCTTCTCGCAGTACATCGACGGCAACCGCACTCATTCCGAAGGCCTGAAGCGACACAGCCCCACCGCTCACCTGAAGCTTGACCGTCACGGAACCGAGGTCCGCTGGTCGAAGATTCAACGTCGTTTCGTAGGAGCCATCGGATCGACCCCGAAAGGCCGATACATGGGCAGCGAGCTGCTGGGCGACGGGTTGTTCAGAACCTCGAGGATCGGCCAGTGGTGTCGTCGATTGCATCTGTGCCGGTAGCACTGGACTCGCGACTCCAGCTAGCCCGGGAGCCCCTACGGTCTGAGCCCCAACAGGTGTTCCGGTCCCGCGACTTTCCCCAGCAATACGGGGATCAGGCTCGGATGCCCCCCTGACATTCCCGTGCCTCTCCCCCGGTGCGCGCTCGGATGAGACCTCGGGGGTCAGTGCCGGAGATGCTTCCGCTGAGGTGGTTGAACTCGATGACGCCCCACCGGCGGTTGGCGGTCCTGCTGCCCCTTCGGTTGACTGGATTGCGGCCGGCGTCGCAGTAGCGGCCGCACCGCCAGATGGGGTGCCGACCGGCCCGGAGACTGGCGCACCCGGTAAGGCCGGTGGCGACGCCGAGGATTGGGCTGCCGACTGGCTCGAGGACGGGGCGCCTCCCTGTCCGGCCACCTGGCCCGCGAGTGCAGGAAGGTCGACGCTGGACGATGCCGCCGTCGTGGTCGCTGCCGGTGGTTGGGCCGCGGCGCTCCGCTGATTGGCAACTGCCGACTCCACCCCCGCGCTGGCCCCGTTGGATTCGGCCCCAGCAGGAGCAGACGACGCAGTGCTTCCCGCTGGAATCGTTGGCTGCGTTGTTGGCTGCGTTGCCGACTGGTTCGCAGATTGAGAAGTCGTGGGGGCTGCAGGTACGCCAGGATTTTGCCCCACGACCCCACCCGAAGAGTCGGTCGCGAGCTTCGTCCCGAGCGCGTTCACGTCCTGGGGTGAGCGCACCGATTCTGTTGCGGTCGGGACATGGCCTGCTGCGACGGTGGTCTGCGCGGCCAACGCAGGTGTATCGGCGATGCCACTGTTTTCGGTCAACGAGCCATCAACGAGTGTCTCCTGACTTGAATTGACCTCATTCGCCGTGATGGCACTGTCACTTGCTAGCAGCAGGTGACGCTCGCTGGAGTCCTCCACTGAATCTGCTTGCTCAACGGAGTCCTCACCAGGGCCCTCGGTTAGACCGTCGGTCGATTGTGAACCGCGCGCAGCAGAAGACTCAGCCACGGTCGTCTCAGAGTCTCCAGAATCTCCAGACATGGACCGCGACGAAATATCAGACGCGGATTGATCCGCAAACTCATCATTTCTCACCCGTTCGCTAGTGCGATTCAGTTCAGCAGCGAACTCGCCGTTCGACTCCCCAGGCGCTGACATATCCGAATTCGACACCGGAGATGGAAGGAAGGAAACTGGTGAAACTACCGTCATGACGATTCTCCTCCGTCTGAAGTGCTGCTACGAACAATCAAGCGGCCACGAGACAGATCCTCTGTCTCCTTATGCGCGACTCGAGTTGCCTCGTCACTATCCGCTTTCACCTGGCGGTCAACGAGCTCTTGGCCAATCTCTTTCTCCCTATTGGCCACGATCCACCGCTCACGGGCTTCGCGTTCGCGCAGTTGGGCGAGGAGAAGAGAGTCAGTAATTTGGCGCAGGCACGCGGCCGAACTCGACCGCAATGTCGCCAGGTTTTTCGCATGGTTCACGTTGCGAGCCCCCGACATGACCAGTTGCGCCAGGTTGGAGGTCGCTTCCTCAAGCTGCATCTGCAGGCCATTGACTTCATGGCGCTGAACTCCGAGTTCCGCGAGCGCCGTGGACTCACGTGCACTCCGCACTTTGAGGAGAACATCGACATTTTGACGCCTCATGCCGCACTCGCAATCTCCGCCAATTGACGCTGGGACTCCTCCAGCGACGGAGCGTCTTTGGTCATCTGCCTCAGGAAGTCGTTGATCCTCGACATCAGTCGCACTGCAGTATCCACATCAGCGTTGGTCCCGGGCACATACGCACCAACTTCGATCAGAACCTTCGCATCGCGGTAGGCCGCGAGAAGTCGCTTAATCGTCGCAACGTGCACGTCCTGGTCAGGACTGGAGATGGCGGGTGCAACGCGGGAGACCGAGCCAAGCACGTCAATCGCCGGGTAATGATTCGATGTCGCGAGGTCGCGGTCTAAAACGATATGTCCGTCCAGGATGGATCGCGCGCTGTCTGCAACCGGATCTTGCATGTCATCGCCTTCTACCAAGACGGTGTAGATCCCAGTTATCGATCCAGCGTCAGATGCTCCCGCCCGCTCGAGCAACCGCGGAAGCATCGCGAAGGCAGAGGGTGGGAAAGCCCGAGCAGCAGGAGGTTCGCCCGCGGAGAGCCCCACTTCCCGCTGAGCCGTCATTGTGCGCGTGATGCTGTCCACGAACAACAGTACGTCCGATCCTTGATCCCGAAAATGCTCAGCAATCCGAGTAGCTGTGAAAGTGGCTTGTAGCCGCACCATGGGTGGCATGTCCGAAGTCGCAACAACGACAACCGATTTGGCTAGACCTTCCTTCCCCAGATCGTTTTCGATGAACTCCCGTACCTCCCGACCGCGCTCTCCAACCAAGCCGACAACCACGACGTCTGCGGACGTGTTTCGCGCCATCATCGACATCAGAGTTGACTTGCCAACACCCGATCCTGCAAAAATTCCAACGCGCTGACCCTTCCCGATCGGGACAAGCGTGTCGAGGGCCCGAATTCCCAGGTGCAACTGTTCATCGATGCGCTTCCGCGTTAACGGATCTGGTGCTGTGTTATCCGTTGACCTCTTGGGCATTACCGGCAATGGACCTAATCCATCAATCGGATTGCCAAGAGCATCGACAACTCGACCAAGAAGTCCATGCCCGACCGGTACCCGAAGGGGAGAGTTCGTGGCAAGGGCAGAAACACCGGGAGCAATGCCCGTGGTGTCACCCAACGGCATGCACGCCAGCCGATCGCCGGATACTCCCACAACCTGCGCGGGCAAACGCTGACCCTTCGCGGCAATCTCCACGATGTCACCGATGGCCGCGCGTGCTCCCTCGACCCACACCGTCAGTCCATTCACGCCCACGACTTCACCGCAAATCGAGAGACGAATCGCCTCCTGGCCTTTTTCCAACACCTCAGCGAGCCTCATTCGCCCAACACCTCACGGAGCCGATCGAGTCGGGTATTGATCTGGGCATCCACGCTGGTGCTTCCGCTGACCACGACGACACCGTGTCGCTCAATCGACGCATCTAACTCCGTATGCACAATCCGCCCTACGGCAGCCTCGAGGTCCACGTCAAAGCGATTCAACAAAGCGGCATCATCCGGATGCAGTCGCACCGTTATCTCTGTGCCTTTGGGTATCTCGGCAACGGCCTGCGTAATGGCCCCCACAACGTGGGCGCCATCGGCTTCCAGACTCCGACCCAGCAGATCTTCCACAAGAGCAACCACAACGCTCGCGAGGTCATGACCCACGGCCTCGTAGACGGGAGCCGCCGCGTCATCCATCGCAACAGCCAGGCCGCGAACAATTCGCAATGCGTCGTCAAGTTGGTTTTGAAGTTCAGCCTGGTTTGCGATGAGTGCCTCGTGCTCGGCCCTTAGGACATCGTTTTCTCGACTTAGTTCCTCGCGAATGGTCTCGGCGATTTCGTGTCTCGCCTCGCGGTATCCGGCCGCGTACCCGAGCTCGCGGGCTTCACTCTCCGCCCGCTCCGCGCGTTCACGGACAAGTTCGTCCAAGTGTGGGTCCACGATTCGAGGGTCCATCCGCGTTCCCTGCGCGAGTGGACCTTCCGACAGGGAGTAGTCCAGACGGGCGAGCGTGAGCGCATGGGTTTGGTCAGGACTCAACCGGGTTGCCCTAAGCGACGAAGTCATCTGCACCACCCACACTGAGCTCGATGTCGCCCCGATCCTCTAGCCGTCGAATAACGGCCACAACCTTGCCCTGGGCTTCATCAACGGAGCTCCGACGTACTCGTCCCATCAACTCGAGTTCCTCCTGCAACATGTCCGCTGCTCGGCGAGACAGATTGCGAAGCACCTTTTCGTGGACGTCCTCGCTGACACCCTTCAGCGACATCGCCAGATCCATGGGGCTTATCTCTCGAAGGATCACTTGCACAGATCGATCATCGATTTTCGCAATATCTTCGAAGAGGAAGAGGTTGGCCCTGATCGTTTCGGCTAGTTTCGGATCGCGTTCCTCAATCGCTTCCAGCAAAATCTTTTCCGTCTGGCGATCTGTTCGCTGAATGATGCCGATCAACGGCTCAATGCCGCCGATATAGGAACTCTCCGTCGCAACGAGGACATTCGACATTTTTCGCTGCAAGATAGTTTCCACCAGGCGCACACCATCAGGGTTAACCCGGCCCATCATGCCGATGCGCTCGGCTACCACGCCCTGAACTTCGTCCTGCAACGACGCGAGAACATTGGAAGAAAGGTCGGGTGGCAGATACGCCAAGACCACCGCGATGATCTGAGGGTGTTCATCTTTGATGAAGGAAATAATCTGCGAAGGGTCCATCTTTCGCATGAAGTGAAATGGCGCCTCGGCAATCGAACTCTCCAGCTGCTCGAACATGTCAGCGGCTTCTGCCTCATCAAATACTTGTTCAAGGAGTTCTCGCGCCACGTCAAGGCCACCGGTTCCTGCGAGCCTCGTGCTGGCAGCAAAGGTCACGAACTCCCGGATGATCTCCAGGGCGAGAGCTGGATCGACCTCCCTAAGGCGGGCCACTTCACTGGCCAATTCCTGAATTTCATCAGATTGCATTTGGGCAAAAACCGGTTTCGCAACGTCAGGACCGAGCTGCGCGACGATCACCGCGGCCTTATAGCGCGCGGTGATTTCCTCCGGACGGATGGGTGCCATGTGCTACGTACCTAGCTCGACATCCAGGTCTTGAGCACGCGAGCAACCTGCTCAGGCTCCTTAGTCGCAAAGTCTCTCAACGAATCGTAGGTAGCAGACCCTGGACTCGAGATGTAAGTAGGCAGCTCTTCCTCTTCATCTTGCTGCGCTTGCTGCGAGCCGGCTTCCACCGACGAGTACATCGGCTGCCCGTTCTCATCTAGACGCTCGAGCAAGATCGTTTCGCCCTGTGCTCGCCCCTCCAATGCCTCCATGTCCAACAGAGTGCGGCGCTGACGGCGTAGCGACAAGGCGCCGAGGACCATGATGCCGACGACGAGGAGAGCAATTCCAGCTTGTCGCCCGATGTTCCAAAGCATCGCGCTCTGCTGGGCAGCTTCTGCAGCCGCCGCGGCTTCCGCGGCAGCATCAGCAGCCGTCGTGTCGAAGGCGACTTGGGCCACTTGAATGGCATCCCCACGTCCAACATCGAGTCCCACAGCATTCGAGACGAGCGCCTCAACTTCAGCGTAGGTCTCAGCGGGGACTGAAGTATCAACGAGCACAGCGACAGTCAGCCGGCGCACAGCCCCTGGTGCTCCAACCCGTTCGGTAACAGTGCTGTCGATCGGATTGGTTTGTGTCGCCGTCGTCTTTTCGTAGTCGGACTGAGCATCCGAGGTGGTGCCTTCCCCAATGACTACCGGGGGATCACCCACAACTGGGCCATCCGCAGCACTGTTATCTGTCGACGTGTAAGTCTCCGTGGTCGTTTGACCCGTAAGCGCCGGTATATCTTCGGGGTACTGGTATGACTGCGTCTTCGTTGATCGTTGATCGAAGTCGAGATCGGCGTTGACACTTACCGTGGCCAGACCTGGGCCCAGAACCCTGTCAAGCATCGATTGCGCAGACTCGATCAAACCCGCCTCAAGGCGTCGTCCCTGCTCGACCGATGCCGCCCCCGTGGCTCCACCCCCGGAAAGCAGCACGCCGCTTGAGTCAGTGACTGTCACCGCGTCGGCCATCAAACCTGGCACTGAAGATGCCACCAAATTGGCGACCGCCTGCACCTGCTCACCATCAAGCATTTGGCCGCCGCCCATGACGACCATGACCGCTGCAGACGGCTTGTCCGAGGATCGGGTGAACACTGAGTCGGCCGGAATTGCGAGTAGCACGGTGGCTGAACGAACACCCTCAATACCCTCGATCGTTGAGGCGAGTTCTCCCTCCAAGGCTCTTTGGTAGGTGACGTTTTGCATGAACTCCGAGGTGGTCATACCTTGCTCGTCTAGGAGCGAGTACCCACTATTTGAATCAGCTGGCAGACCAGCAGCGCTGACCGCAAGGCGCGCTTGAGACACGTCGTCCGGCGCCACCAGAATTTGAGATCCCCCAGCACTCAACTCATACGGTGTGCCCAGCACATCGAGTTCCTGGGAAATCGCGACGGCGTCTTCACTCGTGAGATTCGAATACAGCGGCGTCATCGGTGCAGCCGAAAGTCGGAACAACAGGACAACGGCAGCGATCAGGGCGAGAAAGCCAATGACTATCGCTGAAATCTGACCGGGCGTGAAGCCACGAAGAGCGGCAAGGGATCGTCGCCCGAAGATCGTGAGCGTCTCAATCACAGCGGCATCCTCATAATTTCATTGAAGGCTTCCAACGCTTTGTTTCGAACAGCAACCGCCGTCTGAGTGGTGATTGATGCTTCCTGGGCAGCCATCAGATACTCGTGGGGGTTCTTCAGCTCTCCCGTGGCAACTTTTGTCGCCAGTGTGTCGGCGTTCTTGTGCAACGCTCCGAGTTGTTCCATGGCACTGGTCAGGCTGTCGCCAAAATTCAGGCCGGTATCGGGAGCGGCGACGCCACCGGCAACACCGGGCGCGCCGACTGGGTCAACCGTGGGCGACGGTGGAGCAGGAGGTAGCGGAGGCAGTGGAGCAGAGACCGAGACTCCGGGGATGCTGAAGGACACGACCTACTACCTACCCAACTGGAGAGCGGCCTGGTAGGCCTCGGTTGCCCGTTGAACGACGGCGAGATTGGCTTGATACCCACGCTGCGCGATAACCATGTCGGTCATTTCCTGCGACAAATCAATGCCTGGGTAGCGAACATAGCCGGACTCGTCCGCCAGGGGGTTATCCGGCTCGAAAACGAGGCGACCCTCGGGGCTGGATCCATATTCCACTCGGAAGGAAACTCCCGCGCCAACCACGCCTCCCGTTCCCACGAATGCCGGGGCAGGGGAAGGGTTAGCCGACGCGACAACGACCTGACGCTGCACCGCGACCTCATTCGGTGCTCGGACCGTGTTCAGGTTCGCAACGTTATTTGCGATTGCATCCAGGGAGGTGCGATAGAAGTTCACACCGGTGCTAGCGACTCCAAAAATCGAGAGCATTTTCACTGACCTCCCAGAACGTTCTTGATCGCATTGAAGCGTCCTTCAGCCGCCCGCAGGGCCAATTCCAACCTCAAGTTGGTCTCTGTGCCCAGCAAAGTCTGCTCCTCGAGACTGACGTTATTGCCAATTTGGTCCCGGGGCGCGCTCGAGGCTTCTGTGGTCATGAAATCGGTGGTGCTCATCACGCCAGTGGCATTGGGTGTCTCGAGCGCGGACTTCAGCTCGCTCTCAAACTCGATATTCGTCGCCGTATAGTTCGGCGTCGTTAAATTCGCCACATTGTTCGCAATTGCCTGCTGGCGCGCCATCAACCCATCCAGGGCGATGCGGACTGCTGGATTGACAAGACCCAGGTCCATGGGAACCCCACCTACCGTCTAGGTATCCGGGCCAAATCCATGGCAACTCTGGCGAGCCTCCTGCTCAAAAGCAAGATCGGCAACCCGATCACCGGGTTAAGGGAAAACATCCCAAATTTTGCGGAGGGAGTTCCCGCCACCTACCGAGTTGGTGCGGCCGTCACGCCACCGAAGGGCCGGCCAGGCGCCGAATGCCCACCAATTTGTTCACGTCCACGTCGCTGATACGGGTTCCGGCACTCGGATTAGCGGCTTCGACCATCTTTCCGTCTCCCAGGTACATGCCCACATGGTTCACCTTCAGTGGCGACGGGTCACGCCGGTGCCCGGATGGCTCATGGAAGAACACCAAATCTCCTACCCGCGCCTCACTCACCGTTCCAACCGGCTCCCCCACCTTGATCTGTTCCCAGGAAACCGGAGGAATATCTAATCCCTGTTGCTTAGCGATCCACTCCGTGAAGGCCGCGCAGTCCCATCCAGTATCGGGTGAGTTCCCCCCGGCCACATACGGCGTGCCGACGTACTGAACGGCCTGGGCGGCCATTCGTGACCCCAGGTCAGCATCCTGCGCTAGGAAGCCGGCGCCGGGAAACAATCCCAAAGATTGTGCCTGGCCGGATTTGCTGACGTTGGCGAGAGCCTGGGACTGCACGCTCTCCAGCGTGGTAGCAAAGTCAGTACCGGGCACCTGCCCGGTCCTGGCCACCGGAACCGCCGAAGGAATAGGAGCAGTAGCCCGCATCGGCGCGAGTTCCATGCGAGCCCTGATCTCCCCAACACGGGAGAGAACCTCGTTGATGCTCACGTACGCTCCCACTCCTTCGCCGACAACGTGTCTTTCGGCTGTCCCGGAGCGGACCTGAGAACAAAGGGCGCGGAAATCAGCGCTGGTGAGCCATCGCCTCCACACCCTCCACCTTTGAAAAGTGCGCAGCATTGGCCAGAATTTGAGGAACACCGTCTCGGAGGGAAAGCGCGAATGCTTTATTTGGTACCGACTCCTTGTTCATCAAACGTTCGTACATCTCTTCAAGACGAACTGCTTCCTTCCACAGACTCAAAGTCTGGAACCACGGCAGATCATTGGTGTCTAAGTGGGTGGCGATGCGAAAGACATTGCTTAACTCGTTCCTTGACAAGAAGCCGTCCTCTTCTCTGGTAACGACCGCGGTGTCCAACGGTGTCTCGGGGAGGTCGTTGGCAGCGTACGTAGCTGTGAAGTACCCGAGATCCATGAGTGGGTCACCGGCCGTTGCACGTTCCCACCCAAAAATGCCGGTAATCGTGGCGGGGGCATGTGGCGCGAACAGTAGGTTTTGCATCGCATAACGACCGTGGCAGATCACTGGCGGTCGAGGCTCAGGAGAATTTTCGAGCAAGAAGTCACCGAGAATCTCGAAACCGGGGATCCGGCGCATCTTGAGTTGCCGCGCCATCCGCTTGGTCTCCAACACTATCTTGCGCAAATCGCCAGAACCCCGGTCGAAACGGGCAACCTCATCAGCGGTGACTTCGACCTGAATACGTGCCAGGTCGTCAATAGCTCGCCGGGACATTCCGACCTTCTCCTCAACCGTGTCCAAGCCCTTAGGGACGGTCTTCACAGCTGCCTCGCCGGGTAGTACAGCGCTGAGGTAGAACGGGGCGCCGATAATCGACGGGTCGACGCACTGGTGGAGTATCTCCGGAGAGTGCAGTCCGTGGCCGCGCAAGACCTGGAGCAACTCAACCTCACTCGACAGATCCATCACTTCAGCAGGCTCCGGTCCCACGAGGCGGCGCTTAAGTACGACCTCAAATCCCTCATCCCGCTGAAGAAGGAAGGTCCCAGAAGTCGACTGCAGTCCCAGCCGTCCCCACAAAAGTTGCCCCTCGCCGAAGCCATGTTCATCGAGGTACTCCTGCAAGGGCTCGAGTATCAAGAGGGGTTCGGGCTTCTTGCGCTCCTTGAGCCGCTCAGCCTTTTCGTACGAGGCCACGACGGTTACGCCATCGGGAACCGGGCTCAACACGGGCTCTGCCTCCTGCTCTGTTGGGGCCAGACCACTCGACGGGTACCCCTCCACGCATTGTAACTATCGACTGATGTGCGACCGTCGTGAGCGTTTTCGCTCGTCCGAGCGGGCAACCAAGTCACCCGGACGAAGCAAGCCCCTTGCGGCAATTGCACAATCACCAAGTGTCCGTCCAGATTGTCGTGAGCCTCGTCGCGATCGGAGCAGGCATTGTTGTTCTCGCCATTCCCGCTGACACGCTTTTGCACGTAACACGCACCCGACCGGTCGATCGCAGGAGATCAGGCCGTCAGAACCACGCCAACTCCGCAGACCGAGAACGGTGGCCTCGTACTGCCGCTGGCCGCAGACTTCTGATCGCTCGCCTAGCGATCATTGTGGCCAAAGGGCTGCTACTCGCCTTTTTGGCTTGGTGGATCGTCGAACTGGTGCGATCGTTCACGGTGGTGTCATGAGCGCACAAAACTCACAAACTACCCTCGGGCTAGACACTCCCAAACGAACTCCACGATGTATTCGACGATTTCACGAGACTGCGCTCGAATATCGTCCACATTCACGATGTAGGTCTGGCGGGTGCGAAGGTCAAGTGCTGTGTGCTGGCCCACGACCGTGATTGCGCCATCCGCACGAACAGTGACTTCGCACAGCATGCGTCCCCTGCGTCGCGGACGCATTCTGTGCATCCGGTAACTCTTCTCGACGCCTTGAACCTCGATAGCAAGTTGATCAGCAGAGTCCGGAGAATCGTGCGCGAGAGAGATCCGATCGATCGCAAGCGTGCCCCGCGGGTACTCCAAGAGAAGGCTGTGCGTCGCCAGCACCAGCCAATTGGCATAGACCAAGGCGTCGTAGGGAAAATCCTGGCGAATTATGGGTTCCACGGTAGAGAGGAGTTCTCGCGCTCGATCCACTGAGTAGTCGTATACGAAGTTCCCGGGGCCGAACTCCGCGGCATTCCGCTCCGAAGGGAAAACAACGGCCGAACGGGTCCCGTCGGTCACCCAATGTCGGCCTCCGCCGTCCCTGCACACCATCAGGGGGAGGCCCATGGACGGATCGAGTCCTATGTACCTCTCCACGGGCAACCCGCTGACCCGACCGCGCACTAGACCGACCCTCCCAGGAAATCAAGGCCTCCCCGCACCCCTGGTCGGCAGCAGGCCAGGAAACCAGAGCCACAAGGCTGAGCGCGGATCATCGTAATCTGCCGGCACGATCAAACGACTAGGTCAATGACAACTTCTGAGGTAGTATTTTCCCATGGAGATGTGGGCATTGCTAATCGTTTTCCTTATCTCGTTCCTCGGCGTCCTCGGCATGCTCGGCTACACCAAGAATGAGACGGAGAAGCTCGAGCTCAAGCACCTGTTGGCCTCCGAACAGTTACGGCGCGAAATGAGCGAGAAAGAGGAAAGCTTCATCAGTGAAGACGCAAAGAAGCGAGAAACTATCCAAGAGTTGACAGCCAAGATCGATGAACTCGAAGAGGAAAACGCGAAGTTGCAAACCACCTTGGACAAGCTTCGAAAGCAACAGGCCGCACAAGCGAGCCGCGAGGCTTTGTCGGCGGTGCCAGAGGCCACGGCGGTCTAGGTCCCCCAAGACCAGCAGCGGGTCAACGCTTCACGAAATATTTGGTTTTCACCCACCCTGAGCGGTGGCAATCTCTTCGAGATCGCCTAAACTCTGAGCATGGCAACGTGGACCTGCATCTACTGCGGGATCGAACTCCAAAGTGATTCGGATCTTCGAACCCACTACTGCAACGAGAAGATGGAATCCGAGCGCGAGTCCGACTGAAACGCTCCGTTAGTACCAACGTCGCCGGCAGCCCAACAACCGGCGTAACCACAGGTCTATTCGAGCGTCAGACCCGGGATTGCAGGTGTTTTGACACTAGCCGTCTCATTGTTCTTCGGCTCCCCCTCCGACTCAGCGGGCTGGTCCGCATGTCGAGATCTCAGCCAAGAAACCGCCAAGGCGTCCATCAGGCGAACGCGCGGCACTCGCGATTCCCACATGAGCGACATAGACGCATTGCAGCAAATGTAGGAGGCTCAAGGCAAGTCGCGGCCGTCCGTGGTTGTGCTCTGACGCAGTCCGTACGCCACGTCGCTGCTAACAACCCAACCGGGCATACTGAAGACGCCATGATTTGTAGCGAGTGCGGCTCTGAGACGATCGGGTCGAGCATCTGTTTCGCTTGTGGATCGCTTTTCTCCGATTCACAGCCTTCCGCGACCACACAACCGGCGCCCCGCAACCAAGGGCTCCATCAAGTGTCCTCGTGGCTCGTGGCTGGACTGAGCCTCCTTGCGCTATTTGCTCTCACCGTATGGCTGCTTGGCGTCACCTAGCCCCACGACAGGCCCACATCGCAGGCGCCCAGCCAGTAGTAGACACCAACGACCACCACGGCCCACAGGGCGAGGTTTCTCAGCCCCTTCGGTGTGAACACACGTGATCTAAACACACATCGACACCCCGAATCTTCGTGTCGCCCTCACGTTTTCCCGGCGCCCTGGACCAAGCACCCAGAATCATGCCTCCATCGCGGTGTTGCTACATTCGCATGGTGAGTCAGCCATGGCGACGGAACATGTGGCTCGCCGCGGCTTTCTTGTGGCTCGCGTTTCTCGGCCGTGGGTTCATCGAGAACCCCGTTTACAGCACGCTGGTCCTGTATGCATTCCTGGGATTCGGCATTCCGATAACAATCGCGGTCGTGGCTGCCCAAGCCACCGATGCTGTTCGTAAGCACCGAGAAGACCAGTAAGAACCTCGGTAAGGCAGACGGCCGCACTTCACCGCCGAGTCCGGTCGAGCACGTTCATGCCCTGAGCCATTCCTCGTTATGGAGGAGTCTGCGGGGGATGGTGTCGAGTTCTCGTCGGTCACGATGGCCACACTACGTGGGCACTTCGCTACTTACTTGTTCGGGATACCGTGAAGTTGTCGTAGAGATCCTCATAGACGGATCCGTACTGCAAGACCCACCGAAACCTTGTGACACCGTCCTTTTTCATCTTCCGCGACGCCTTGAGCTCGTACGGGTAGTCAGGTGGGCATCCGGTGTTGCGGGTGAGCTTTTGCTCCTTGACCAATCGCCAATTTCCCTTGGCGTATCGCTGGAGGAATACCCGCTTCGGTGGCCGGTCGTAACAGAATTCATATCGCCAGCGGGCCTTGTTCCAACAGTCGGTTTCAGCGCCCTCGTACGAGACGCATGTCTCGATCTCCGCCGCTGAGGCACTTGGAGCAGAGATGACGCCGACAAGCAGCGTCACTGCAAGCACTATTGCTCGTAACGACTTCAACGCTTTTTCTTCTTTTTCTTTTTCTTTTTCTTCTTTTTCTTTTTCTTTTTCTTCTCGGTATCGCTGACAGCCGGCGTTTCCACCGTCAGCGTTTCCACCGTCAGCGTTGCCTGTTCGAGTTCGTACTGGCGATCACCAAGAACATTCGGGGCCTTTGCGTAGTAGACGAGGAAGGAATCCTGACCTAAGGGAATTCCCGTTGGGTCGAGGTAGCTCATATCCGCGGGCGTCAAGGATTTCGGGCCCACCGTCCAGTCGAGACCATCGTCGGAAGTGGCCAGCAGCAGACGTTGGGGATTTTGTGGATCTTCAGGAGACGTGGACATGATGGCCAGCCAATTGCCAGGTTCTGCCCTGAGCACTTCAAAGTCCACGCGCCCACCGGTGGTTCGGTACCCCGGATCTCGCACGAAGGCGGTCCCCGCGGCGTCGGTGGACGTGGCGCTTACGACCACCTCGGTCGCCATACCCCCCTGAGGGCTCGGCTCGACCCAGTACAAACGCACCCGTCCATCAGGGAGTAGGACCGAATCCGGCACCCCCCACGCCATGGCGCCACCGCTGGAGATGCCGACCGAACTACGGTCACGAAGGTGGACATTTTCTGGGGAAAGCGGCGCCGTGTAGATCGCTTTCTGCTGCGTACTTGGGTCGAACTCCACGAAGTAGGCCCGCCGCGATCCATCACGGAGCACGACGTCGGTGAGATCGGCGATCCGTTCGATAGAGCCCACGATGGAACAGGCGCCAGCTTGGGTGCATTCCGCGACTGCGGTTCCACCGGACTGCGGGCTCGGGAAGTACAAGCGGACCGTGCCATCGGGCAATAGATCCGCATGCGGGCTCGCACCGCTTAGGCCCAGGGGCGTGGCGGGACCCAAGGAGCCGGCGGGCTGTGGAGCCGCGCTGGCAGGTGCTGAGAGGGTGGACACGCCCACACCGACAGCCACGGCAATAGCAAGAATTCGCATGCGCTGATTCACGGAACGACGGTAACAAATGCGCTGGTTCTCGTCGTGCCTGTAGTCGATTTAGGTAACGTCTAGGACATGAAACGCTCCATTCTTGCCATCGCCGCGACGCTAGGACTGGCGGCGTCACTCGCCGGCAGCCCTACCCACGCGCAGCCCAACTTGCCCGACTCCGTTATCGAGTGCGTGGCTCGAGAGTTGGGCACCGAGGCAGCCCAACAAATCCAGACGCAGCGGGCGAACGCCGAGCAGGAAGCGGTCATCCGGCAGTGTTTCCAGTCCAATGGCAATGCCGGCGGAAACGGCGGGGGCAGCCAGAGTGGGGGGCCCTCGTCGGGGTCCCAGCAAAGAGTTCCCAAGAGCAAGTGTGCGTCCACGAAGGGCCTCAAGCGGTACGTGAAATCGACAGGGTCACCGAATCGGCTGGGTGTGAACATCGGGCAGTACCCGTACAACCCCGGTGCCTTCTACTACTCCCCCACGACCCTGGCCGAGGACGGCTATAAGGCCGTTCGGTACACGATGCAGATGTACTACGAAGGCTCCACCGGCCGCCTTCTGCACGGAAAAGGTGACGGCCTCCTGAGCTTGACGTTGAACAAGTGGCTGTGCTCCCACAGCGATGAGATCGCCGAGGCCAAGCGTGCCGGTCTTGCTGTCGCTCTCTTCGTCGAACTGCTGAACTACTCGAGCGTCATGGCATCTCAGGACGGTGGCGGACCACCGAACTTTGACCACCCGGACGGCATCGAGCGCCGCCTCAGCAAGGAATACCTTGCTGCCGTACCGCAAATCGCTCGCTTCGCCGAGCGCTACAAGGTGGACTGGTTTGATCCAGCCAACGAGGCGGACAAGGGCTTCACCGCAGCGAACGCGGCGCGGATCGTCAAGGCAGCCCCTAAACGCACAAAGGCATTCAAGGGGCTCCTGGTTACCCAACCGCTTGTGACGACTTACGAAGCAGCAGGCATCGTTCCGGACATGTCCGGGTACGACCTCGTCAGCCTGCACGACGGAGACATTCTTCGCGAGTCTCAAAACTATGAGCAGACCGGCCAATTGAGCGACCGACTTTTTGCACAAAGCGAGACTGCGTGGAGTTGGGCGCAAGCCGCCGGGGTGAAGCGTTACCTCGTCGGGGAGTTCGGTCAATTCGACGCTGTCGATCCGGCGCCGAGTGTGGCCGCCACCCAAGCTGTCGTGGATGCCTACCTGGCGAAGTTCCCGAACCCGCAGGGATTGTTCTGTCAGGACAACCCCGACCCCTCGATGGACCGCTTCGAAACATCACCCATGAATGCCGTCTGCAAGTCCCTGCAGACCCGCTTCCCGTAACGGGTCACTATCGACGAGTCGAGGGTGGGGTGGGCATACGCCCACCCCACCCTCGTTGCGCTGCTTTTCGATTCGGGCTACAGCAACTGCCACAGAGAAGGTGCGTAGATCCAGTTCGGATCGCCGTTCCCGGTGTGCGACTGGACGGCTTCATAAGTCTTGCCGTCGAACACAACGCGGTCTCCCGTGGCGTATGTGCCGGTAGCACTCCAGGTTCCAACGTCCGATGGTTCGGGAGACGCCTCGGGAGTCGGTTCGGGGGTCGGTTCGGGAGCAGCATCCCCGTCAACCGCCTGCCACAGCGATGGAGCCGTGATCCAGTTCGGATCGCCGATTCCCGTGTGGGCCTGGACGGCCCGATAGGTCGATCCCTGGTACGTCACTTCATCGCCGGTGGCGTAGGACGCATTCGGGTCCCAGGAACCATCGACGACCGGATCGGGCTGCACTTCGGGCTCAGCCTCGGCTTCGGTCGTGACGATCAGATCGTTGCTGGGATCGGAGATGTTTCCTGCGTCGTCGATCGCCGTGACGGTGTAGCTGTACCGAGTTGCCGGCGCCAGCCTGGAATCCGACAGCATCGTCATCGATGTCCGAGCTACCTGTGTTCCGTCTCGGAAGACCAGATACTCCACGCTGCCACTTTCGTCAGTGCTGGCGTTCCACATCAGATCGACCGAATCGGTGGTTTCGCCCATCGAGTGGAGATACCCCGGGACGGTAGGAGATGTCTCGTCGACCGCTGGGGCGCGATCGGTAACGGCCACAGCGGCGTCACTGTCAGCTGAGCTGTTGCCGGCGGGGTCGGTCGCGACGATCGTGTACTCGTACGTGGTCTCGGAGGTGACCTGCGAATCGACGAACTCCGAGACCGAGGACGTTGCGATTTTTTCGCCGTCTCGGTAGATGACGTAGGTCACTGCTCCTCCATCGTCGCTGGAGTCGAGCCAGTCCAAGGACACTGAACCGCTGGTGACCGACACGACATCGAGACCCATGGGCACCGATGGCGGATCTTGGTCCGGTATTCCTTCACCCACGACATTTACGTCGATGACGTTGTAGAACGCGTTGACGGTGTCTGCGATATCCCACACGGCCAAGATGATGTGGTAGCCGGATCGATCCTGTGGGATGACGATCGTGTGGTCGGGATTGGTGATCGCCTTGGATCCGTCGTGCTGCACCTCCTCAATGAGCACGAGATCATCGCGAGTCAACGGGGAGTTCGGGTCCCATCCCTGCTTGGTCATGTAGTAGTGCCACTTGTCCGTGGAATGTGGCGCTGTGTACTTCCAATCCATCAGCAAAGGACCTGTGGTGACCTCGTTCTTGAACCAACGATCCGCGCCCTGCTGGTCCAAAACACCGCCGAAAAGACCCCCGGCGGATGCAATCTGACCATCGGCGGGGCCGCTGTTCGGAAAGCCCTTGGGCGCTTCGAGGCTCTGAGGTTCGTAGACGATCGAGCCACAGTCGGCGTTGAGACCGACGTTGCAGGCTGCGCTTCGACTCAAGGGCCCTTCCACGTACCCATGGGCGCTGGCCGGAGCACTCGTGATGACCCCCGTGCCGATGAGGACGGCCGCGGTGGCGGCTGCCCCCGTTCCCATACGCGTTGTCCGCTTCATGATTCCCTCTCGTGGGCGAGATCCGGAACCGCACCGTGCGGTTCGTCGTCATCGCTCACACAGGGGTTATTCCCTCTACTAGCGTTGGCTAAACATCGACGGAGGAAAAATGTTCGAACCGACCCCTGAGGACAAATTCAGCTTCGGCCTATGGACTGTTGGCTGGCGGGCAAACGACCCCTTCGGTGACGCCACTCGCCCAGCATTGGATCCCGTGGAGGCGGTTCACCGGCTGGCGGACCTGGGGGCTTGGGGAATCACCTTTCATGACGACGATCTCGTCCCCTACGGCACGTCCGAGCCCGAGCGCGCAGCGGCCATTGCCCGCTTCCGAGCCGCGCTCGAGAAAACCGGACTCGTCGTCCCCATGGCTACGACCAATACCTTCAGCCACCCGGTCTTCAAGGACGGCGCCTTCACCAGCACCGACAAAGACATTCGTCGCTACGCGCTTCGCAAGATCATGCGCAATCTCGACCTTGCTGCCGAACTTGGAGCCACCACCTATGTCTTCTGGGGTGGACGCGAAGGGGCGGAGACCGATGCTGCGAAGGACATGCGCGATGCCCTCGCTCGGTACGCCGAGGGGATCGATCTCTTGTGCCAGTACGTCAAGGACAAGGGCTACGGCATCCGCTTCGCGATCGAGCCGAAGCCGAACGAACCCCGGGGCGACATTCTCCTTCCCACCATCGGACATGCGCTTGCCTTCATCTCCACGTTGGAACACCAGGAGATGGTTGGGATCAATCCGGAGGTCGGTCACGAGCAAATGGCGGGCATGAACATGGTGGCCGGGGTGGCCCAAGCTCTATGGATGAACAAGCTCTTTCACATCGATCTCAACGGCCAGCACGGCCCCAAGTACGACCAGGATTTGGTGTTCGGTCACGGTGACGTCAAGAGTGCGTTCTTCCTCGTCGACCTACTCGAGCACGCGGGGTACGACGGCCCACGGCACTTCGACTACAAGCCCTACCGGACCGACAACGTTGACGACGTCTGGGTGTCCGCCGCGGCGAACATGCGGACCTATCTGATCCTCAAGGAGCGGGCACGCGCTTTCCGAGCCGATCCGGACGTGCAGGCCGCCTGGCAGGCGGCCGGTTCCCCGCTGCTTGCCGAGCCAACCTTGACTGCCGGTGAGACGTGGCAGGACCTCGCCGCGGACTCGTCGGCTTTCGAGGACTTCGACGTAGAGGCAGCCGCCAAT